>JACCDO012376041.1_pt1 | contig 21716 bp, 19 predicted proteins | sample 7446101 | NCBI WGS metagenome assembly JACCDO01 (sample SAMN15323440, study PRJNA562643) | freshwater metagenome | isolation source: river surface water | place: USA:Blue River Watershed | collected 2017-08-16
AGTGAGTGAGTGAGTGAGTGAGTGAGTGAGTGAGTGAGTGAGTGAGTGAGTGAGTGAGTGAGTGAGTGAGTGAGTGAGTGAGTGAGTGAGAGTGAGTGAGTGAGTGAGTGAGTGAGTGAGCCAGTACTTCTTTTGTATCATTCTCATAAACACCAAAAATCAAATCAACTAATCCTTTTTTTACACCGTCTTTAAGCTCATCCATCATACCAAAATCATAATAAATCAATCTTCCTCCTTCTACATTATCACATGCTACATTACCGGGGTGTGGGTCGCAATGAAAGAATCCATGACGACATATCTGAGTTAGATACGACTCAGCGGATCGTTGCGCTAATAATTCACGATTGATACCGGCTCGCTCAATCGCTTCGATGTCATTGATCTTAATCCCTGGTACGAACTCCATCGTAAGCATACGCTCCCTGTAAGAATGTGCATGAGTGAGTGTGCCGGTAAGTGTATGAGTGAGTGATATACTTACGTAGTCAAATTTTTATACACTTCTGGTACTTTTATCCAACTAGTTCCAGCGAATTGATTCTTGAATCGGATGGCGTTGTCTGCTTCAAAATTGTAATTGATTTCTTTGTATAATAACCTATAAGCAAGTGAATGAGTGAGTAAGTAAGTCGGTGAGTGAGTGAGTGAGTGAGTAAGTAAGTAAACCTGGCAGATTCATCATAAATAGAACCCCAATCACGAGCTGCTCCATCAGTTTTTGGATCAAATTTATCCAATAAAATAGCTAAAGTCTTGATGTTCTTGAGATCCATGTCGAACAGCTCCTTGAGACCGGTTCGCTGTATCTTGATGGCAACTGATTTACCATTTAGCTTGCCTACATGCACTTGACCTAGTGATGCAGCAGCTAATGGCTTGGGATCGAAGCTATCATATATTTCGTTTATTGGTTTTCCTAATTCTTTTTCTATTATTTGAATGGCAACTTCACCAGGGAAACCAGGTACCTTCGTGAGTAAGTGAGTAAATGAGTAAGAAAGTAAATGAGTAAATGATAAACCTGATCCTGCAGTAAAGCTAATGCATTTATATATTCTTTAGGTAATATGTCCACACGAGTTGATAGCAATTGACCAAATTTGATGAATGTTGGACCTACATATGTGAGTGAGTTAGTGAGACAGTGAAAATTGAATGAATGAATGAATGAGTGAATGAATGAGTGAATGAATGAATGAGTGAATGAATGAATGAGTGAATGAATGAATGAGTGAGTAAGTAAGTAACCTAATTCTAATAATTTATCGCGTAAAGTAATTGCTAGCTCAGTTTGGGCAGCAGAAAATTGTACAAGATCAACTTTTTCTAATTTCTTCACTTTTAACCATTTGAATATGAATTTGATAGCAAATACCCACACCTCAACAGTGCGTTTGAAAGAGCCACTGCTACCACGTTTACTCCAGCCTTTTTCAATATCAAATTTTGAACTAAAATTATTTGTTATTTTGCCAATAAATGTTGATGCAAATATTCCCAGGTACACTAGAATTGCTTTTGTTGATAATGCCTACATTAAAGAGTACATATAAGCATATAATTAAGACGGGAAAGAAAATTTAAAAAGGAAAGAAATGAAGAAAATGGAGAAAATTGAGAGAGATATTTTTAGTAAATGAGTAAACAACGATGAAATAGAATAATTGAAGGTATGAGAGAGTACCAGCTTGGTTATAGGCGCAATATTAATCGAATTAACAGTACTTTTGATACCGCCGACAACTGAGTCAGGAGACAAGATTGGAATAGAGGCTTTCATGTTTAACGAATAAAGCCGCCTGGTGATACGCGCAACTGGGGTATGTAAACCAAGCACATAACTGGTGCTGAATAACAGCAACAGCTGAAAGCCAATCAACAATCTCATTCTTTCGAGGATTGAATGTGTCATCAAAACAGCGCGAAACAAGCCGGTCGGTCAGGCCCGGTCATTTCTCAATAAATGTAAGTAGAACAAATATAGAAACAGTCTGAGCGTCATTAGCAGGATTGCAGGATGAAACGTATAATCGAGCCTGTGATGGTTATAAAAATTAATAATTTACATGATGTCCATAAACACATGCGGAAGTTATTTAAATCCTTCCGGTCATTCTATTTATCACTATGTCATTTCAATAGGTCATTCTATTTCAATAAGTTGTTCTAATTTGCCAATTTGTACCAAGTATCATTTCTTCAAATTCCGCTATTATTTTCGACGAAAAATTTCGTCCCAATTTTTGGTTCAACTAAATATTCGCAATGTGGATTCTCCTTATATTATTTGCTGTGGCAGTCGCTTGGACACCATCACGAAAAGAGGAGCGTATCCCACTGGAGCTAAGGATTGTAAATGAAGGTTTAGCACATGACGAAGTAACAAAATCATGGTTATTTAGCAACCAGCATGTATTGTATAAGACTTCAATTGATCCAATTAAAGTGCAAGTCACAAATGCAAACGCAATTCCGAAATCACTGCGAGATCTTAAATATGATCACATTGGTGATATTGATGTATATAATAATATGATTTACGGAGGAATAGAAAATAAAGATGGTTTGAATGCTGCACTAGCAACATTTGATATTAATACACTAGAGATGATAAATTATGTCGTTACAGATGACCCGGACTTACCATGGGTTGCTGTGGACCCTTCGACAAAAATATTATATTCCGCTCGATGGAATGATTGTTGTTCACTAAAAATGTATAATGCGGATACTCTCGAATATTTGGGATTATTTCCTGTGATATCAAGTGGAAATGCAACTAATTCATTGCCAAATGAAGTACAAGGAGGGGCATTTTATAATGGAGATCTATATATATGTGTAAATGCCGATGATAACATTTATAAGATCGATATGAAGACAGGTAACATTGAGTTTGTGTTGTCGGACGCCTACAACCACCATCAATACGAGATGGAAGGGATTGATTTCTATGATTTGCAAGAGGAAGGACTTGGAGTGATGCATTTGTATGGTAATTTTATGTCAGTTGAAAAACAAATCAGAAATTACGATCCATAATGCAGCAGCGCACTATATGTACATAAAAAAAAGAGTTGTTTGTAATGTATAAAGAATTTTATTTATTTAAATACTTGGATTGGATGGCCAAGATGGACTCGGTCTCGATCATTGAAAACTCCTCCAACAAATCGATGTTGCGATTGAGGGACTCAGATGACGTGCGCAATTCATCTAATATTTTTTGGGCATTTTTTATAGATGGAATATTTGGAATAAGTGTGTTATCTAGTGGATTGAATGTCTTCTTGTGGTGTATTGTGGACAATTTACTAGTCTCAATGCCCTGATGAAAAGACAAATTAGATATCGATGACGCCACTGACACACTTGTATCGAGCACGTTGACTTCGTCAACTAGCGAGTTGAGGTAGTCACTATTTTGGCTGTTATATTCTTCATCTAATTGCTTGTCAGCTAAAATAGCATCGTTGGCATCTTGCTCTAATTTAGATATCATTTCATCATTTCTTTCGATCAAATTGCTAGTATTCAAACTTACATCCTCATCGACCAAACTGTTACTCGTAGCAGTTTCCGTTGGTATCTTACCACCAAGACTTAATACCAGCGCTCTTAGCTCGTTAACTTGGTTGCGAAGAGCATCTAGCTGTATTTGCTGTGCCATTATTATCTCTGCAGGGAATGCACATTGGACGCCATCAATCGTCACCGCACCAGTATTTACACCTGCCGCAGCTACTGCTATAGTATTCGAGAATACACCTGCATTATGAGAAATACTAGCAGACGTTGTGGAGTCGTATGACACCCGACCAGATGCAGTTGCTAGTGGTTTCTGAGGAGAATTCGTGTTAATAGAATGAGGCAAATCGCCTCGAGGAACGGGTGTAACTGTTTCTTCATTACTCTCTTCAACTACTATTTCACGATTTAAACTATTTTCATTTGGAATATTGCTTGGTTTCAGTGCTCTATCGCCTGATGTATACTCAGTTGAGACCTTAAACTGATTGTCGACAGCAGCTGTAATAATAGTACTGGTGATCCCCGAAGCACTGGGTAGTGACTCGCGAAATGATCGAATATAGTCTAATCTCGTCAACGGTCTAAATTTGCATATAACAGGCTCGGAGTAACCGTTATTATCGCCATCAGTAGCTGACAAATCGACAGTAAAGTCAGTGCATAAGAAATTATCTGAGCAGGATAATGCTAGTGCGCTTTCATTGTTTGCAGTTGTGTGATCATTAAGAGCACCGGTGGGTAGCAATGTTATCTCATAATATTTCGTATAATTGCCACAAAAATTAACAAATAAAAAAGTGTTTGAAGCAATAAATGCTTTGTCTTGTATGCGTTCACTGCACATAAATCGTACACATGATCCCCATGCAAGTGGATGCGACAGAATAGTAGACGACACTTCATCGTTGTCTGGCAATGATACCCATACCCCAACTATTGGTGACATTGTTATCGATGGATCTGTTTCTAATAACGGAACTAATTTTCTTGTTTGATTCATGGTTAGGTATCCCATCTGAGGGCATACGTTGCTGGAATCAGTCGATGTTGTGGGCACCATTGTTGGTATATGCTTTGCCAATTTCAATGATAATGGAGTGGATAATATTGGTACGTTTTTTATTCTAACTCCATGAAACGAAACATTAGGAAGTATTGCCTCGAAACGGTACGATCCACTTAAAGTATTACGTATTTTTTGAACATGTCCAGCCGCCCTTATGCGTAAACATGATCTTAATGAAAATTCTCTTGTGGATCTTATGGTTTTACCCAAATTTTGGATCAAATTAGATGTAGAATCATTGTCAAAATGTAGCGTGACGTCATTTGGTTTTCTTATTGAGAATGGAATAGTTAAGTTATGTTCATTGTAACAATTTCCTCGTTGTTGATACGTTGGAGAATTACAAACCCTACCATTACTCTCACTTAATGATAATAGTAATGATGATGTCTTGGACAGAATGTTATCTGTACTCATAGCGGCTGTAACAGTAGCTATTCTATCTACATTACCATCACCACCATTACTGAAAGACTGTTCAAGTAACGATCTAATAGCTACAACAGACATCGATAAAGATGGAACTACCTCAGCAGCCTTCACGATACTTGGTGCCTAATAAGATAATAATTTAGCATGTAAGAAATCGGATTACTGAGTAAGGTAGGACAAGATAGAGTGAATTAAATTAAAATTTGTAAGTGTATGCGCAAAAGAGGGAGCATGTGCAAGTAAGAGAAATAGTAATACTAAGCGCGTAATTACCTGCACGGCAGTGCGATCCCACAATATTGCGCGGTTCGCGGGAAATTCCATTATTCTCTTGGATGGTCAACAAATCTAATGCTAAATTTGAGGGAAAAAATCATCGCGAAAATTTATTCAAATTTTATACCGGTGTTTGTGAATGGATTCATTTTAATGCAGATATCCTAGTGATGGAGTTATATCAATTTGCGGGAATTATATACTTACGACAATGTAGATTATTCCAAATTTAATTTGATTACTTTTGTATTTACTATCGATAGAAAGATACTTAAGACCCAGAAAATGTATTTTTAATGATGATTATAATAAAAGGAGATTGTGGTGATGATTTTACTGTAGATGTATATGTAAGTCTCTTCTTTGAAATTTAATTGCGGTCCCATTTTCTCGATCTGATGAGTCAACAAACCAACACACATACTTGGAAAAAACGTTTTGGGTAAGGAACAATTCAATCATGTGGACTTGTGCTCTGATCGTCGTGGTTGTAATATTAGCTCCACTCTGTGCGGATGCTTTCGTACTAAAAAAGTCAAGTTATCTATCAAATAAAGGTAAAAAATAATTCTCAAATTTTATGTTATAAGATATGCTTTCAAACGAATTATTCGTCGTCCATGGTCTCTTAAACATGGTATATGTTTTCTTGACACTAGGATAATTAAATTATTACTTAAAACTTACCTTGATTAATCTCTAATATACTTTTCTTACATTATATAAATGCTTACTTTCTTCTTCTTAATATTATTAGTCAATGGTGCTAGAAGTATGACAGCAGTATTTGATTCACTTGCGTCGCTAGCTATAGCTGCTAAATTGCAATCGTCTACAATAACACGTGACCCACTAGCATCTAGGTCTTTTCCTGTATCTGTTGTGGAAACTAAACAAGGAATGTATAAAGAATATACAGTTGATGTGAAAGATGATTCAAACCTAGATAAAGTAGTTCGCACTTACAAAACTGCTGAAGAAACCGATGACAAAAAGAATGTATATTGGGCATTATTCGCTGTATTACTTGTCGGTTCCTTTGTCATTCCTATGGTACAATACTACTGGTACGTTGCAGAAGAAGAATAATCACATAATTTCATGTGTTTTAACTTGTAACATACTTTTCAATATTAATTAAGTTTACAAATTTAACAAAAATAAACAATTTTTATTTTCTCGTGACGAACATATTTTCAAACAATATTCATGCTAGTGCTGTACAAAGGTATATCTTCTAATTCATTTCTTGCGCATAAATACTCTCCAACAGTAGCCATAGTAACTGATGATATAATTTCAACTAACCACCATTGCCATTCTAATGGAAATTTTATATACATGGTACATATGACTATGTGAATAAAAAATAATGTGAAAGTAAAGTCGACACATTTCTTTGCTCGTTCCACAATAATTGATAATAAATAAGCTCTATAAAATAAATATTGTAATAAGTAAAATGAAAGTGACGCAATATATGTAATCCCAGGTTCTGTTTATGAGAGTGGAGAATAGTATCAATATAAACGAAATACTTACCCAATCAAACCAGATAATAATGCACCTATTACATCTATGAATCCTGTTCCTGTACTAAAATTTAGCGAGCTCGAAGAAAAGAAATGATTTAATGTCAACGATGGTAAGTCAAACGTCGCATGAATAAGTCCAAGAAGTGTCCCCATTGCGAGGTAATACAAACATTGCATCGCCACAATTTGAAGTGAAATAAATATGGGATCGAACATATTCAACCTTTTGCCTTCGTTACGTCGCAACGATGACACTAAGTCGTTAAGGGAGACTACTCAACGAAATTCGTAAACTTTTGAACTGAAATGTTTAATTTACAGTTTAAATACCAGGAATAGGTCCGCTTAGAAATCCAAGTTAAGTTTATGTATAATTCATTTAAGAAATGGATGGAACCTAAAGTACATAACTCTCCTTCGAATATATTGAAGATGCTTTAGGCTACATTGTAATATGAATAGAGGTCCATTACGACCTAGTTTAACTGAATTTTTAATCAAAAATTAGTCATTATAATTCAATTTCACTCGCGTAAAAGAGTCAATAAACAAAATATTTCTCGTGCTACTTTTAATTGTGTTCTTTCTCTTTTGCTTCGTCTTCTACTATTCAAATTCAAAGGCCCGGGTTGATTGTCTAATGTGATGAATGCGTCACGAGCAAGAAAGCATATTGCATTTGGGTTTAATTGTCAAGAATGAAAGGACTTATGTTATGCGGTGTCGTAGTTCTTTGTCTTATCGCCCGTCTTGCGGGATTCAAGACAACCCGATCAATATTTGATCGTAAAACGAATAATTTAATGATGTCTTCCGCTAAAACTATGTTTGATAAAATTTGGGAGTCTCATTTGGTTGATGATAGTAATGGTAATTCATTGATATATATAGACAGACACTTGGTGCATGAAGTTACTTCGCCGCAAGCATTTGAGGGATTGCGCAATGCAGGTAGAAAAGTTCGTCGTCCTGATTGTACATTAGTAACAGTTGATCATAATGTTCCTACAACTGATCGTAGTAATTTTAAGGATGCTGAAAGTTTTATTAAAGAAACTGAAAGTAGGACACAAGTATTAGCTTTGGAAGAAAATGTTAAAGATTTTGGATTAACATATTATGGTATGGATGATGCTAGACAAGGTATTGTACACATAATTGGACCTGAACAAGGTTTTACATTACCTGGTTCAACTATTGTTTGTGGTGATTCTCATACTGCCACTCATGGTGCATTTGGTGCATTAGCATTTGGTATTGGTACTAGTGAAGTTGAGCATGTACTTGCAACTCAAACATTAGTACAATCAAAAGCAAAAAGTATGCGTATTTCAGTAAATGGTAAATTACAAGCTGGTGTTAGTTCTAAAGATATCGTTCTTCATATAATTGGCGTAATTGGTACTGCTGGAGGAAATGGTCACGTTATAGAGTTTTCTGGTGATACAATAGCAGGATTATCTATGGAAGCACGTATGACCATGTGTAATATGGCTATAGAAGGTGGTGCACGTGCTGGTATGGTCGCACCTGATAGTAAAACATTTGAGTATCTTCAAGGAAGGCCAATGTCTCCATCAGGAGCTACTTGGGAAACTGCATTAAAATACTGGAAATCACTCCCAAGTGATCCTGGTGCAAAGTATGATAAAGAAGTTAACATAAAAGCTGAAGATATCGCACCAACCGTGACTTGGGGTACCAGTCCTCAAGACACCACCGCTATCACTGGCTTTGTGCCTGATCCAGCGGAGGCAAAAGATCCTGCTAGAAGTATTAGTATGAAAAGAAGTTTGGACTACATGGGACTTAAACCAAAAACTGCATTAGAAGGATTGAAGGTAGATAAAGTGTTTATTGGATCATGCACCAACGGTCGTATCGAAGATATTAGAGTAGTAGCATCTGTAGCTAAAGGTAGAAAGGTTGCATCGCATGTGAATGCCATGGTTGTGCCTGGTTCTGGGTTAGTCAAGGCGCAAGCTGAGTCTGAAGGGTTAGATAAAATATTAATAGAAGCTGGATTTGAATGGCGTGAACCTGGTTGCTCGATGTGTTTAGCCATGAATCCAGATAAATTAGAGTCTGGTGAGCGATGTGCATCAACTTCAAATCGAAATTTTGAAGGAAGACAAGGTAATGGTGGTAGAACGCATTTAGTCTCACCCGCAATGGCAGCTGCAGCTGCTGTTACAGGAAGTTTAACGGATGTACGCAAATTAAAGCTAACAGATATCCCAGCACCTAAGGTACATCATATTACTCACTCGCACGCGAACTTCCTCACTAACTCACTCACTCATAACAGGATACTATATTTGCCGACTTAATCGCCGCGATGGAGAAGAAGAATACAGCACCAGTGAAAGTCAAGTCTTCTGCTGCCACTACTACCAGTGCTAGTAAAGCATCCATATCAGATCCAAGTAAACAGTTCACTAATTTGAAAGGTGCTGCTGCTGCCATGAAGATACAAAATATAGACACAGATATGATAATACCAAAACAATTCTTAAAGACGATCAAACGATCCGGGTTAGGTGTCTCCGCATTCTATGAGCTACGCTATGATCCCTCAACTGGCAATGAACGTCCTGATTTTATATTAAATAAAGAAGGTTATAGAGCATCAAGTATCTTAGTTGCTGGGGACAATTTTGGTTGTGGTTCAAGTAGAGAGCACGCTCCTTGGGCATTGCGTGACTTTGGCATTAGATGCATTATCAGCACTTCATTTGCGGATATATTTTATAGTAATTGTTTCAAGAATGGTATGTTACCCATCGTCTTACCTCGTAATTTAGTGGACGAGTTAATGGTTGATTGTGACAACAAGAAACAAATAGAAATTGATCTAGCAAGTCAGACCATTGTTAGATCGAATGGCGACAAGATATCGTTTGATATTGATCCCTTCAAGAAACACTGTCTGTTGAACGGATTGGATGATATTGGTTTAACTATGCAAAAAAGTGATTCCATAAGTAAGTTTGAGATCAAGCGAACAAAGGAGTCGCCATGGTTAGACAACGCCGCACAGAAATATGTTGAAGTTTAAGTAATATTTAAAACATGAAAAAAAACATTTATTTTATACAACTAAACGGGATAACACATTTCAATGTGCCATAAACAAATATTAAATAAAATTGTCCACTCAATTTCTTTTATTCAATTTTATTCGTATGATTTACACACGCACGCAATTACACTAATATATACAAAGGCATCAATAAAACAGCAGATTACATGTTGACACAACTATTATTCTTTGTGCACTTATATTAGACCTAACCTTTTCTTCATAACCATATTTTCCCGCTCAAGAGAAGATATCAATTGCTGCATTCTAGAGGTAAATAATTTCTTTCGATCACGAGTTAATTTTGCATGCATACGATTTCTTTCTTTGCGGTACATTTCTTGGTCACCATGGATACCATTTGGGTCGATAGAACCGTCATTATGGTTCCATGACAATCCACTTGATATGTCTTCTTCTTCCTCCTCATCATCATCTTCATTGTCGGAATGAAATTTTTTATGTCCTTTCAATAGTTCATCCGATTTACTGGAACATGAACCCGATGGAGATGTTGTACCTATATAGGTGAATAAATAAGAGTTTAAATAAGTAAGAAAGTAATTTAATGGTCATACCACCCGTTGTAGATTCAGATGTTGTTGATTTTGGATTTGATGAGGGTGATGATTTTGAAGTTTTTGATCCTTTTCTTGCTGATTGAGCTGCTTCTTGTCTTACACTATTTCTGAGCTCTTCCACTATATTACTATCCTTACCTTTACTTAATACATTTTGCACAAACTCACTAAAATCTGACTGTGACACAGTTCGTTGGAGTGATGCTAATGTATCTGAAGATAATGAATTTATAATTGCCTTTGGATCACCATTATTACTGAGACAGAGTAGAATATCTGCTATATTTGATTCTTCAAATGTTTTAGTTAATTTGGCGTGCTAAAGTAAGTAATAATAAATGAGAAATTGATGGTTGTATGACAAAAGTAGTAGTGACGACGCGTACGTATTTCACTCAAGTAATATATGAATAAATAATAGCAAAAGCATTATATCATGTTGCTTTAAACGATGTAAGATGATCATACCTCATTCTGTAACTCAATTAATCGATCTTTCATTGATTCAATCGCAACTTTCTTACGTAAACGCGTACGTTTTGCATGCTCACGATTTCTTTCTCTACTTTTTTCCATTTTTTCTTCTCTAAGATATCCATCTCTCTGTTCATTCATCATTCCACCACCACTAGAGAATGACAGAGGAGTTGCAGGACTGTCTCTTGACATGTAGTGCACTGCTTCAATCCCGGAAATCTTCTTTTCCTAGCCTCGTCATCATCAGTGCCTTAAAAAAAGAGGGCCTAAGTTGCACTTCAAGTAGACTTCAACAAAGCTCCGACATCTCCAAGAAGGTACAAAAGAAAACAATCCAAGAAGCCCAGATCTTTACCCAACACAATTATTACTGTCTATAAGTGTATACAAAACTTTTTAATTGAAAATTTTTACAAATTACTTACAAAAAAAATATATTCCTATTGTATATAATATAGGTATTTACCTACTTCATATATCTAATATTTGTAATGACAAGTTTATACTAATTACAATTGCAATCTATTGCTTTGCTGTGATTAAAAGAATAAATTAAAATAGCTCTTACTGTACTAAATTCTCAAATATATTCTTTAGATGTGAATAATTTGAATCCATATTTAAAAATCCACCAGACAATACTTTCACACCTTTATTTGGTAGCGCATTTTCATTAATATACTCTAGAAATCGACGAGCACATGTTGGACCACGTACTTTGGATTGGGCACAATGAAAGATGATATTATTCTTTTCTGTGCATATATTATATATTTCATCTAATTTAGATTCGAAAATAAATGATGGATAATTTAATGCACCAATCAAGTTTCCACCATAAAAATCATCGTCTCTAACATCTATTATAATAAAGTCTGATTTACAAGGATAACTTTCATTTTCAGTACTGTCGACACCCATTATACTTAATAATTCTATTGGTTCAATGTAGGACAATTGTATATCTGGCATATCTACGTGCTATACAAGTTTTTTAAATCTATTGGAAACTACACAAAATACTCGTTTTCTATTCCCTTTCCGGGATACCACTTCAGAAAATCTTTTTGAACAGGCCGTTTTCGTACGCAAGTAAACTGACGTAAGCGTCCAGTATGTGTTATTATTGGTAGTAGATAGACTCTTAGAGTGAATGGGATCGAAAAGACTCGTAATAAAATCTCATCTAAAGTTGTATCATAATTCTTTATAACTTGTTTGGATTTTACGATAAATAATCACGATTTAAAACTTATGAAATTTGTACATTTATCATCCATCATTTAACATTTGTTTTTAAATATGCATACACATTGATACATGATCATGTCATGATGATAAGCGAACACTTGAATTACCGGTATGTGCAATTTTAGAAAAAAAAAATACTATAGAAATACTATATAGTAGAAACCTGAAATGCCACCTCCCGTTGATCATTCGATTAACTGGGTCGAGGATAGGGTGTCAGTTGTTGCATCCGTTGCATTATTTATAACATTTATTGTATACGGTGCAAGTGCTGCTTCACTTGGAGCAGCAATTCCTAGTATGAATAAACAATTTCATACATCTAACAGTGCAATGGGATTGTCTTTTACATTACGTGGTATTGGTTATCTCATTGGAACTTTGACTTCTGCATGGTATACTGAGAGTACGAAAATATCATATAAATTATCAAAAGAGTTATTAGTTTGTCTTGCTACCATAGGGACTGGTCTAACACTGGCTGTGATTCAAGGAATTCAATCTTATGCTGCCTGTATGGTTTTATATTTTATTCAAGGTATTGGTTTTGGTTTTATTGATACATTAGCTAATTGTTTGATGCCAGAATTATGGAAATTAAGAGTTGGTCCATGGATGCAATGCTTGCATTCATGTTTTGGTATTGGAGCAATAATTGGGCCAGTTTTAGTTGGTTCATTAAAATTTAACCAAGCTTTTATCATTATTTGCATTATTTCCGTTGTTCCTACTGCATTTTTGCTAATGGCACAGTTAATCAATAATAAAGTAGAAAGTAAAAATGAGAGTAATAATGTTGAACTAACTGGTATTTATGGTAATAGTAATAACATTGAGAATAGCCCTGGTGTTGATAATATAACAACAATGCAATCATCCCTTGTAGAAGAAGTAAAAATGAGTGATGAAATCATAAAGAAACCGCCAAATCTGAATATTAAGATATTGATGTTTTTCTTTTTTTTCCTATACGTAGGATGTGAGTGTGCGTATGGTGGTTGGATACCTACATATTTGTTACAAAAGGGAACTACTACAAGCTACAGTGCGGCGGCTTATGCTGCTGCAGTATATTGGTCACTCCTTACAGCTGGAAGGATATTAGCTATACCTCTTGCTCTTCGAGCCACTGCAACTACTATGTTAAGAACACAACTTATGCTATGTATAGTCGGTGTCATCTTGATATTAACAATAGCAGCAACGACTTATACAGATGCATTAGTTGCTAGTGGGATTTTTGGCTTTGCTTTATCTTCAATTTTTCCACTTGGAATGGTAATAATGAATGATTATGGGTACCTCATGGACACCGCAACAACAACTACATTTGTTGTCGGTTCTACCTTTGGCGAAGCATTAGTTCCAGTAGTTGTAGGAATAGCCATGAATGAAGGCAAAGCGAGCACACCAAATGCGCTCCCTTATTCCCTTGTTATTTCTGTGGCAGTAATCATTGTTATATATTGTACAGTGCATTTTTTAGCAAAGAAACCTGTGTAATTGTGTATGAAATTTATTTAGTTATTGCTGTTTTGTCAGTTTGTAAATGGTAAAATTATTAAGTTATTCGTCATCCTCGTCGTCCGAGTTGGACATAGTTATAGTTCGAGCTGCTGTGAAACGAGCTCGACTTCGTGGTGTTTTTATATTCAAACGAGACTTTGATGTACTTGCTCTCTCTGTGGTAGTAGATGGGTGGTGACCAGTTTCTCGGTATTGTTCGATAGCATTGCGCAAGGCATGATTAGGTATTAAATTCTTGTGTGCCAATGGTAAGTTAGTAATTGGTGAGGTATCTCGCGATTGTAACCAACGTTCAATTTCTTTACGTTCATAAGAATGTCCATCTGCTGCAATTACTGGGTCGTTCATTATACTCATAGATATTGGGCACTTAAAACCTTGTATGTCAATAGAGTCGTCGACTGCCTCGTTAAATTGACGTTTGTATTTGAATAAGATACCTTGGAGTTCATCTAGTTCCAGTTGAATAATTTGACATAATGTTTGGAGAATATTTTGATTGTTGGTAGAGAGACTGATGTCATTCACCGCTGCCAATTCATCTAATAATGACTGCTTTAAACTATAAAATCGTTTAATTGTCAATATTTTGGCAAGGACGGGTGCTGGTGTTCCTTGCGGTAATAGGGACATTTGATCGTTTAATAAGAAAGCTAATTCAGTTATTTTTAATGAAACCAAGACATCATACACAGCCTTGTCACAAACTACTGCAGCACTGTTTGTTGCTGTGTCATTTGAACTTGTTACATAGCTTGTTAACTCATCAACATAGTTCTTTAATGCAATAGCTTTGCGTAGACCCGCATCACAACCAAAAGTAAACGTTTCTCCGGGCTGTAACTCGGTAGGTAATTGGAATGCTACATCAGTTGATAAATGGTTGCCTGTTGGATCTTCCCATTCAACTCTGATAAATGGTGCAGTGCCGTTATAGTTTTCTCTTTGTAATTCAATCAGATATACTCCTCCGTCACACTGTCTCAAGTCATCAAGTGGAATAGGAAACTCACTTGAAATAGTACAACTATTTGTATTCTCTACGTCATTAAGCTCGGAGCTTCCAAAAACTTTTTTAAATGCCAAACCAGAAGACAATTGCAGTTTAATATTGAATGCGAGTGGCGTAGTGTCATAATAGAATGATTCGGCTACACTTGAGTTGAATTCAGCAGCATTTAATATAGATATATATTTAGCTCCATAGATTTTGGATAACTGTGACACTGCGTTTGCTGATAAATCAACTCCAATACCAACAACAGTTGTGTAACATGGTTTAGTAGCTGGTGATTGTCCAAAAAGTCCACTCTCACTGTTATTTGGTAAAAGTCCAAGTGCGGATTTTATCCAATGAAACATGTCTTGCTTTGGAAGTAGCGTTGGCATGCTAGTTTCTTGTTCCGATTCTATAACCATGTCGTTACTATTAACCTCGTGAATTCCTTTCGCCTCGTTCATGGCAGTTTCAAGTTCCACCACTAGCTCTTAATCGGTTAAGCTTTTCATCATGAATTGAACGTTTCGTAGATGTAGCACTTAATGGTTTTAATTCGGATAAAACAATTGGATTATCAGTAAATGATACAAGTCCGACGCGGTCATTAGTATCTAGCTGATCGATTAATTTCATCAAACAATTTTTTGCAACCTCTAATTTAGATCTTCTGTCAGGATCATCAGGAAATGACTCTTGCATAGATCCAGATGTATCGATAACAAAGACAACATCTAAAGGTGGCTTTTTAGTAATATTCATCGTACCATCTAAACATGATGCAAAATCTAATCTCATAAATGTTCCTTGACTTCTTATTGTATTGCAATTGCATAACGTTACCACTGGTTGAAACAATTGATCAGTACTTGGACGAATAAATTTAAATTGATCAAATGTGTTATCACACTTTATATATGAATTTTTTTCTGTTATATCAGCGCCTCCACTTCGTTGTTGGGATACAAAGTAATTCTTAAATGAATGACTTGATGCACTTTTCACTTGTAGTCTACTAGCAGCACCTCCGATTGACTTACGCGCTGTCTGTTTTGTTCTTGCCATGCTTGATGATTCTTTATCTTTTCTGCTCTTTCTTTGGTGAGATTCTTTCTTTCTCTATTATCTTTTCTGCTCTTTCTTTTGTAAATGCTTTTCTTTCTTTCCATGGAATTTGGTTCAGAATATTCTAAGCCGGCCTCGGGCGGGCAATCACGGCATAGTCAATTTTAGAGTAACAAAAGAGATCCCCCGAATTTAAAGTCGCCAATAAGGGTTTGCACCTTTTTCCTCTCTGTAATCGTATGTTATATATTATTTTCATGGAAATTACTCGCCGGTATTTATCCTGAGTCTGGACTGGAGTCAAAGTTTGACTGTCTAACATCCGCGGTAAGTAATAGTAGTTCCTCAGGATAGGACAAGATCATGGCGACATCGCCTATGAATGTGCGCCGCATATTTCATGATATGCCGAAAGAAAGAATTGCTGATATTCAAGTGTTAAGTGGGACTATGCTATTTGGTGTTGGTTTTCTTGGACAGCGAGAATTATTTATGGAAGGAATGAGTTTATTTTATTGTAATGCTGCTAGATTTTTTCTTTCATTCGTACTACTACTTTTGTTACTCCCGTTGTTACCAAAAAAGATTAATGATAGAAAGGAAGATGATGTAGAAGCAATGGCACTATTAGGAAATGATATATTAGTAGAAGAGAAACAATCATGGATAAAATTTATACTATGCCGTGATTATAAAACATTATTTTGGGCATCAATTCTCGGTACAATTAATTTTGTAGCTTCAGCAGTTCAACAAGATGCTGTATCAAAGACAACCGCGGGTAAAGTTGCGTTCATATCAGGCTTCAGTGTCATATTAGTTCCAATTTTTCAATATTTAATGTCTCGATATCATACAAACAATGACCTTGAGAATAATAAATATATTCCACCAATATCTAAGTCATCTTCGCCGATGCCACAAGCTAATTCGGAGTCAAAAGAGCAAATTAATAAAGCAATGATTATTGCAATTATTATGTCAGTTATTGGTCTATATTTTATGTCAGGGACTAATATACATGAGATTGAGCCTGGTTTAGGTGAATTATTGTCACTAATTTCTTGTGTATTTTGGACTTTTCATATCATATACACAGACACTTCAACAACACAAGTTGATATTTTCCCGATGGTTATGTTACAATTTTTAATTGTTGCATCATTATCATTTATAACTGCTTTAATATTTGAAAGAGGAAAATACTCATGGGATCATTTATTTCTTTATTTTCCTTGGTTATTATTTTTATCTACAACTGAAGGACTTGGATTTTTATTAATAGCACTTGGACAGAAGACTTCTAGTCCGACTTCCGTCGCCCTATTTACACAGTTAGAGGGATTATTTGCTTCTATTGCGCAATATATATTTTTGAATGAAGAATTAAGTAGGAATGAATGCATTGGTGCCGTTCTTATGGTTGCTGCTACATATGTCTCGAAAAGCACCACAGTAAATGTATGGTTGAGTAAAGACCGTGAAAGTTCATTCCTTAGTACCCCTAACAAAAATTCGACTAAATGATTGTGTTGCACTTGTTTATATGTTATTATATGTATATAAAAAAAATTATTACCAAGTAATTACCACTGTAAAATACCAACTTACCAAGGTCACTTGACCGGTACCGTACCGGTTTTCTACTGTAAAAAAAAACGAAACCAAGATTCCAGTTCGCAGTCATAGCTTTTCACACTGGCAGTTGTCCAGATGATGGGTGATAATGCGTCATTAGATTCCAGGCACTCTGAATCAACGACTGGTACAGGTATAAACTGGTTGTTGGATACGTTTTCATCACAATACAACAGTCAAGGAGGAAGCATATCAATTGCTACAAAGGATAATCGCCATGATGCCAATATTTCATTAGAAGCATTAGATTATCCGGGAGGTGTGCCTTCTGCAACTAGTGGTTTAGTAAATGACGTATTTAAAATTCCAAGAAAGAATACTATCAAATATTATCAAGAATTATCACCAATGCAAAAGGCATTACTAACATCACCATACACGAAGCATAGAAGAGTAAAAGCATTTCAGAAGAAAAAGTTAACAAAGCAAATTGAAGATAATGTTATAATGGAGACGGATATTAAAGTTGAATCTTCCCATGCTACCACAAGTCCATCAAAGAAAAGTCCAAATAAATATAATGATCCAGAGATAATCAAACAATTTTTTCATATTAATCCTGCAGAATGGAGTTCAGCTCCATCAACAAGCGGGATATTTGATGATATTAGAAAAAGTACAGCTAGTGATCGTATGGTTGAAAAGATAACTAAACGTGCTGTAGCCACTGCACTAGCAAAAAATAGAGATTCAATTACAAATTTAAGTATAGAACTAGAGCAAAGTATAATAAATGCAAAGAAGACCCAGAGTCCCGACAACAAGTTTTTGTCTAACGATAGTATTGACATCAGTAGTAATTCTATGAACAAGAGCGCTAGCGCACCAACTGTGACTATCAAAGGATTGAATAACGGTGGCAGTTTGGATACCAGTATATTCAATGACAGTCAAGTTTTTAATAAAAATAATGATGATTTCTTCTTGAAAACACAGTCTGAAAACGATCCGTTATACCGCATTATGTGCGAAGAGAATGAAAGAGTTGCATACATAGGTCGATTAAATCAAAATATTGACACGTCAAGACCACTAGCTTCATCTCCTAATGCGCGCAAAACACTGCAAGTTATTGAATCCCTTTCATCAACGATGATAAAACCTCATGAATGCAAGCAAGCCTCGGGCTTCCAAGTGCTACCATCACAGCTTTGGCCTACCGCCAAAATTGTATATTTTTTCATTGCATATTACTATGATCTTATACTCAAAGGTCGCGTGAACATGAGTCTGACGTTGGCATCCAACAAAGTAGGAACAGAGGCAGAAAAGGATGACTTGACTGAAGATAGTGGGCAAATGGAGGTGAATGATGAAAATATATTCGATGCAACTTACATCAGTAAAGTGGCGAATGTGGATGTAATCAAATACTTAGATGACGTTGTGGATATTCAAAATTTCTGGCACGATTTTGGCATGCAATCGAGTGATGATGGAGTTGAGTTATCCAACATTAATCAAGTGTTCAATTGGCGGTGGCTCAAGCTGCTACTCGCTCGTCCCTTTGAGTGCTCGTACGTCCTCTATTGTATTGAGTCAGGAAGTGTAAATGACAGCAATAAAGTGAATGTTGATGATTTTTACACCTTATTCCCAGAGTCGTTATTAATTGGGTTGCAGGATATGGCTTCACCGCAAACGTTTCATCCTGCGTATTTATCGTCAATATCACTACCATTTGCCCGTTTGTGCTCATGGGCTAGACGAATTGTAGTTGGAATATACACTGTAAAAATTGCTAATATGAGAGTGCCGTTACCAATAAGTAACGATAACATACTGCTACACCCAATGAGTAGTGCATTAGAGGGTGGAAATAAAGCTGGAAATGGCGATAACGATAGTATTGCGAATGTAACATACATCACGGCAAGTGCCACAACATCTGGGTCACTACTAAATTACTTAAATGTGAATGAAGCCACTCCACAGCAGCGTGTTGAGCACTTGATCACATATCGACCAGTGGCAACTGTTGATAGTACTATAGTTAATATGAAAAATAATGTGAACTTTGTTGTTCATGTGGATGGAAGTGAGATATCACAGGCTGCGTTCATTACAGCCATGTCATTGGTGCGCCCATTCGATCGCATAACCGTTATTGTCAACCGCAAACCAGTTGATGTTAGGTATCCAATGGCGATGACAGCATCGGATGTTGCATTAGACACATTAAAATCTCACTATGATAAAATGACTTCCTGTTTTTCTAATTCACCAGTACATCGAGTTGCGTTGGCTACAACATTGAATGAGGAAAGAATAATGAGTGAAAAGGCGTTTGACAAGTTAGCACAGAGTAAGAGTTTGATGAATACAAACAACGATGCTGAGCCAGTAGTGCAATATGATCTTAGTAAGGGTGTGGTTGTGGTGCCAGACAACGTGCAGTCTATATCAATAGCATTCACATCGAATAATGGAATGAAGAAGGAAGAAGTGAATGCAAAAGAAGATAGTACGCACCTTCCCGCCATAGAGAATGGCAGCAATACCACTGAAATACCTAGCTCAAGCGTCATAGCGGATTTGTTAGATCACTCATTCAGGCACCACGTGGATTTTTGCACAGTTGCCTATGGCTGTGGGCGACATGAGCAATATAATAGTCAAGCACTTCATGATTCTTACAAGAAACACGTTCAGAAGCCATTTTCTGTCATCGTTGGATCGCCAAACATAAGCAACCGCCTCAATACTTATTCCATGAAAAATCCCGGATTACTATTCTTACCTTCACGATTCGTTGTTTGCATAAAGAATGATGCAGAGTCCAAGGCGGCGTTTCTTCTAACCCGCAAACTAGCTCGTCCGTGTGACTTGATATTCCTAATACACTTGTCCATCAATACCGTCAGCAATACTAATAGCAGTGAAATAGCAAACAATCTAGTCACAGAATATCGTAATTTAGGACATAACTTGCATGTTGAACCAGTATCAATTCCTGTTATGGTGCCAAAGGAAGAGATGATGCGTATTGTCGCCGCGCAGCTACGTCGCACCGCAGAAGTATTTGAACCATCATTTGTTGTACTTGGAGCAAATTATCAGGATATTGAATATATATGCTGTGGTAGTGGTAAGAGTGTTAGTCATTCAAGTAATGCGAAAGCAAGTGTCTTACGTGCATCGTATCTAGAAGATGATGAATTTGAAAATCAACGAATGCTACCCGGATCAGGGTTTAACTCTCTCACGCAAGGAATATTGGATATTGACAATGATAATCCAAATACTTTTCCTTTTTATTCATATATTCTAGTGAGTGTTCCTGCAAAAGAGACATGAACAAGTAAAAGAGATGTATTATTATTGTATTGATTCATTAATTACTGTTTATTACTTATCCAACTAAAGACGTTCTTGGCGATATCAGCTTTTAAGGCTGGTGATACAGTCTTTTTACCAGAATAAATTGATACAAATGCAGTGCAAAGTGCAGGTGAATTTATTTCACCTGCTTTTTTATCATCAATTGTTACAATCATTTTTCCTTTGGAGTATATAATAGTGAGTTATGGTTAGTAATAGTGTGTATGTAGACTATACCTGATGATGATTTAAATTTAAAAACCATTCCGTTCTTAGCCCCGGTATCTTTTAATGATTTTAATAAAATTCCTTCAAATTCTTTTAACTTTGTAGTATCTTTTCCACCCATTGCAGGCTTGACAGAGTCAGCAAGTGCAGCAACCATTGTCTCTGCTCCTACAGTTCTTGCCATTTTCAGAATAATATTTTTATTCTTGGGATCAGTAACAGCATTATTAAATGAAGATGATGCAGCTAATTCACTTGAAGTTTTACATGTTGATCCACTGCAAGCTGACTTGACCGAATTCTTATCAACATAGAATCCAGCTGCATAAACCTTTGCTTTGATAGGACCAATTTGTTTGACTCTAACACCTACACCTGCTAATGACAATCCTGAATCATTATCAGAGAACACATGCTTTGTTTGTGGCTCAACAATCGAGCCTCCACTAACAGCACCTAATACACAAATAAGCAACAATAATTGCAATAGCAATGACATTGTCCTGGTTAAGAGCGGAAAGCAGAAGAAGAAAGTTAAGAAGGAATGTTGACAATGCAATGTCACACTGTTCACACTGTTGACATCATCATAAGAGGTGTGGAAAAGTCGTACCGGATCCGCTATCGGTTGGTTGTAAGTAATATTATTACAACTAATTACAAATACAGTATTAAAACGCAGTGTCCTTTGTAGATAATTTGA
>JACCDO010423292.1_pt1 | contig 21715 bp, 19 predicted proteins | sample 7446101 | NCBI WGS metagenome assembly JACCDO01 (sample SAMN15323440, study PRJNA562643) | freshwater metagenome | isolation source: river surface water | place: USA:Blue River Watershed | collected 2017-08-16
AATCAAACTTCCAATCAAACTTCTAATCAAACTTCTAATCAAACTTCTAATCAAACTAATCCTGATTCTGATCAAGATAATTATAATATGGGTAAATTTAATTTAGTTAAAAGTGATATTATGATTAGTGAAAAAAATTTTATTGGATTTGAAGATTCTGATTATAACCTTGTAAATAATATTAATTCATCATCTGGAGACATCAATTTTGTTACTAAATCTAATTCTGTAATTAATTCTAATCTCTATATTGGAACTAATTTTGATTCAAAAACTTCGATTAAAAAAATTAACACTATGATTGATCAAAACTCTGATAAAGTTCTTAATGTATTTGGAGACTCTAATTTTAATGGAAATATATATTCAAATCAGTTATTTATTAAAAATAATTGTTTTATTAATAAAAATATGGTTTTTAATAATGTTTTATCACTACAAGATGATTTAATATCTGATGATATATATCAAACTATTGATTGTACTTCTTTTTCTATTCATATCGATACTTATAAAAAATTATTATCTGATATTTTAAATTCTGTTAAAAATCTAAATATATCCGATCAAAAAAAATCATCTTCAATTAGTTTTGTTAGTTTCGATAATTCTAATTTATTTACTCAAGATATTCTATCTGTTAAAAAAAATTTTATCTATAAAAATGATATTAAAGAAAATCTTGTATTATATACTTTTTTACTTGTGTTCGTTGTAAAATTTAATAATAAAATTATTTCTTCTAAACCAATTATGGATACTTTTGTTATTGTTGATACTAATTCTAATATTTATAATTTTTATTCATAATTCTTATTTATAATTTTAATCCAAGTGTAAAAATTATTATTATTTTATTCATATATAATATTATTTATGAATACTATATATTATTTTACAGTACTATTCTTTACTGCAGTATTCTCTGTTGGTGCTAAAAATTATATTTTAGACAAAGAATCTAAAAATACTAATCACGTTGATCATATTAATGTGATTAAAACCAAGTCTAAATCTAAAACCAGGTCTAAATCTAAAACCAAATCTAAAACCAAGTCTAAAACAATTGATAAAACCAAAACAAATGATAAATCTGTACCTTTAAAAAAATTAATTCAACCTAATATCAATAAATTTACATTAAAAAATAATCCTGAATCTAAATCACTAATCTCTACTTTTAAAAGTTTTATTAATCCCAATGACATAAATACTGAATCTGATTCAGAATCTAATTTAGAATCTGATTCAGAATCTAATTTAGAATCTGAAATTAAATTAAAAAACATTATAATGAACAATGATTCAAGTACTGTAGATTCAGAAGAATTTAATTTGCTAAATAAAAATAAACTAATCAAAAAGAATCAAAATAAATTGTTAGCAAAATTAGCTAATTTTGGAAATAATTTAAAAGAAATAAATGAAATGACTGGAACTAAAATTAAAAATATTTCCGAAAATAAATATATTATTGAACCTAAAAAAAAATTAAAAACTAAATCAAAAAAAATAACTAAATCTGATTTAAAAATTAAAAATCTATCTACAAATTCAAAAAAATTTATTGAACAATTGGTATCTTCAAAAATTAATTTTAATAATAAAAATAATAAAATTAATAGTGATTATTTAACAAACAAAATTAATAATGAACATTTAACAAATAAAAATATTGTCGAATATTCTATTAAACCATCAAACTGTTCAATAACTAAAATTCAAACTAATGTTATACCTGATTTTTTAAAAGATAAATTTCAACTTGAAAATGATAATATTGAGAAAAATAAATTAGATATTGCATCATCAATAATTATTTCTTTCATTAATTGTAAAATTATTTTTGAAAGTATTTTTATAAATAATAACAAATATTTGTTTGATTCTGTCGATAACTTTATTGATTCATATAAAAAAGTTATTAATAACGAATATAATATTAATGATTACAATATTGTTTTAAGATTATATAGAGATGATACTGATAATTACCATGATAAATATATAATAATGAAAAATAATAGTTTAATAAAAGTTAATGATAAATCTAGTATTGAAAATTTATATTCTAATATTCTTAAAAATAAATATTTCTTGATTAAAGATTCAAACAATTATTTTATTTCTAAGGGTAATTTTTATTCATCCAAAATATCAAATGATCAAATTAAAAAAATATTTTTTAATAAATTAAATCTTTCTAATCAAAGTGTTAAAAAAAATTTTGAATTATTTTCTTCTTATAATTATGTTTCTATTATTTATTGGGTTAGTTGTCCAATTAATTTCTAATAGTGTTATTATTATTATTTTTAATTAATTATTTCAAAATCATCAAAACTTAATTCATCATTATGATCTGACTCTGAATCTGATTCTGATTCATCTTTTATATTTGCTTTTTTATTTGTATCCATAGAAATTATTTCTATTGATTCTTCTAATTCAGAATCTGAGTCTGAGTGGTTATTTTTAGATTTAGTTTTGGTGAATATATTCTTTTTAGTATATTCAATATAATCGTCCGGATCCATGTTATCTATTTCTTCCTCAGATAATTCTTCTTTCTTTATTACTTTTTTATCTTTATTTTTTTGTATATCTGTGTTTGTATTTGTACCACCAGAAGAATTAGTTTTAAATAATTCTGGATCTTCATCAGAATCAATCATTTTGATAGTAAATACATCAAGGTCCTTTTTATCAGGATTAATTTCATGATCGTTAACTGTATTTGATTTCTTTTCAGAAGAGTTTTGTTCAAGCCAATCCATGTAATGAACTGAGCCTTGATCTTCAAAATTGAATTTATCATCAATATCATTAGATTCATTATCATGAAGTAAATAATACACATTAAGTGCAGTTGTTCTACCTAGACGTTGGGCTCTTCCAATAATTTGTTCTTCCATTTCGGGCTTGAATCTATGGAACATGATTAAATCAGTTGTCATTTGTAAATTCATTCCTGCACCAAAAAATGTTGCGTTTAACATAAGAACACGAACTTTTTTACTTTTAAAATCATCAATAAAACTTTTAACAGTTGCAGCTTGACCTTTTAGTATATGATAACTAATTCCAAGTTCCTTTAGTTTTAATTCGATCTTATTGAAAGTTTCAGAATAATTTGCAAATATCATAAAACTTCCATCAGGTTTGTTTTGAATTAAATCTACTAACACATCCATTTTATCTTTTAATTCATATTTCTTTTGTTTAATTTGATCTTCTTGAGCAACTTCTTTATTTTCTGAAATGACATGAAGATCCGAATGAGTAATATGAAATCTACAATTAGGACATTTATTATTTTTTAATTCCCCAAGTGAAACCGCTAAACAATCAAAACAGAAACAGCTTTTACAACATCCTGTAATAACTGGTTTAGTAAATTCACCCATACAAATTGGACATATTGAATCATTTAGATCATAAATCTTCTTTTTAATGTCTTCATATTTTTCTTGAAGTTTTATAATCTGGTTTTCGATCATTTTAATTTTTGATTCATGTTCTTTCTGCATATTAACATTATAAATTTTCTTCTTTTCTGCTTCTAATTCTACTTCTTTGTTTTTAATACTATCTGAAATATTTTTTGTTACTACTTGTAAAATATTTTCATTTGTATCTACATTACAATTTAGTGCTTTTATAGCTTCATCTGAATTACCAGCATTTATCATCTGAAGAACTGATGGAGGAATTACATCTTTAATAATACTTAGCTCTCGAGGAGTTATACATTTAATTTTCAAACGTTTTGGATGAGGTAAAACAATTGATTGTTCAATATATTTATTGTCATTTTTAAATATAAAATGATTTGTTAATTCAGTTGGATTCATTTTACTAAATAGTTTTGATACAAATGGTTTATCATTATAAAATAAACCTGTTGGTGTACCAGTTACAAGCCATAAAAAGTTAAAATTACATGTCATTTCTTTTGGTAGTTTGATTGAATCTGCTTCATCAATGAATACACGATTGAATTGAATATTTTCACAACATTTGTAAAAACGTCTGTACATTGTTTCACCAATTAATATAACATTATAATTATTAATTCTTTCTGGTACAACTTCTTCTGATTCAATCGAAATTTGTTGATTCCTGATATTATTTTTTATATTAATAATTTTTTTTACTACAGCATCAATATCTCTGTTGTATGCAATTGTGTATATATTTAAATTTTCGATATATTTTGAAAATGTTTCTGACCATTGGGGAAGCAATTTATGAGGTACAATAATTAAGTTTGTACTTACTTTAGTTAAATTTGGCTGGACTTTTATTGAATAATAATTTCCTGAATCCATAATTAATTCCCTCTCTTCAACTGTTCTTTTTACACTTATTAGTGATGCAATCATTAGAGTTTTTCCTGCACCAACTGAATCACCTAAAATTGCTTTGTTTGTTTCAATTGATAATTTTTTTAGATCAAAATTTGTCATGGTTCTTGAACCTTTAAAAATACCTGGTTGGAATTTATCAACATTTATCATACCTGTTTTCTCTATCTCCATCATCTTTTGAATCATCGTGCGCTGGTGACACATCAACTCTATCTTTACATGCTTTGGTTGAGTTATTTGTTTATCATTTTCAGTTAAAATATTCATTATCCTAATATTATTATAATATTAGTATATATCATTAACAAATCAATTTTTTATATATTATATTGGACATATTATATATACGATCTCATCCAATCTAATAACACATTCAAACTATGACAATCTACATAATTGTAATCTATAATTAAATTCATTTTATTATCACTTTCTGAATTATTTGAACTATCTCCCAATCTATAAATATCTCGAGCAATAAAGCTTGATAATAAACCATCATCTAATTCTGGCCATTTTAGATTAATTTTTCCTAATTTATCCAATGATCTTATTACTTCTTTTAATCCAAATCCAAAACAATCTTTTATTAAAATTGGATTTTCGTTATTTTTAAAAATTTCCATTAAATCATACCATGGTAATTTATATTTTAAATCTGTCTTTGGTATTTGTAAATCTTGTAGTACTTTTGTAAATACTACTGGTTCTGCACATGACCAATGAATTAATCTTATTTTTTCATAATATTTTAATTTATTTAAATTTGTATTAAAACTATCAATAAATTCTACAAATTTATTTATCAAATCTAATTGATTTTCACAATATATATAAATTTTTTCAATATCTTCTTCTTTTTTCTCTTGTGATTTAATATTATTTTTATATTTTAAAACAAAACACACAAATTTATTTTTTCTATCGACATTTGATATGTAATTTACACCTATCATATATAATTTTTGATTTGATATGTTAAAATTATTATTTTCTTCTTGATCTATAAAATCCTGATCGTAATATGTCTCAAAGTCTACAAAAAATTCATGATCTTTTTGAGTTTGCCATTCTTTGTAATTATTTGATCTATTTAATGTTATTATCTGATCAGTTGATCTATTTATTTTTAACATTTTATCTATTATTACATATTTTGATGATTTCTTTTCTATTCCTAGTTTTTCTGGTATTAAATTAGGATCATCAAATCTTTTTATTCCATTCGACCACGAAATTTCTCTGTTTTTTAAACCACAATTCCATAATAAAGTTATTTCTTTGTTTATATATGCTATTCTCTTCTTTATTTTATGATGATGTTTATCATATGTATTTTTTATATTTGGATATAATTTTGTATTATCTATAGGATTTAATTTAAAATCTTTCCAGTTTTCTTTTACTTCTTTTTTCCATTTAATTGCTTCGTTTACTTTATTTTCTAAATTATTACCTATTTCTTTTTCATGTGAAAAATTTATTATTCCTAACCTTCCAAATGGATTTTCTATATTAATTTTTTTACCTACCGATAAATATTGATATCTTTTCCCTAATATGAAACCTACATCTATTTTCGATCCTGTTATTGATTTTAATGCTTCTGTGTATACATAAATTTGTGATTTATATCCGTTAAATAATAATCCTGATGATACATGATCTCCATTTGAAATTAAATTTATTGTTGAGGATTTAATATCTATTATATAATAATCATTTTCATTTACACATGATGGAACTGATTCTATATATTTTATTATCCATTTGCCTAAAACTATCATATCTGGATAACCATATGTATTATCTTTTTCATTTACTAAAATACCTCCTAGAATTATATCGTGGTTTTTTTCCTTTAAAATATTTATTGTTTGATTGTAATTTTTATTTAAATCTTTCTCTTTTATTTCTTTTAATTTGTTTAATTCATTGTTTGATATCATTTTTTCTTTTATTTTATCAAATATATCCGATTCAAATTTATACCCATCATCTACTATATAATCAAATGATGATCTTAATTCTCGCTTTCTTAATTTACCTGATTTATTTCTTTTCTTTATTTTATTTCTTTTTAACACTGATCTTATTTTGTTATTTTTTACATCTTTTTTATCTAATTCTTCTTTTTTCTGTTTCTTTTTTAATTGTAAATCTGACTCATCTATCATATAGTCATTTTTATCAACAATGTCTAAATAATCTATTATACAATCTGATCTTATATAATTGACTATCCCTGTTGCACTGATTAATTCAGTTTGATCTATTTTCCTCTTTTTTCTTAATTCCATTAAATATATATATCTTTATTGATTTATATCTTTACAAAAAATTTTTTATTTAATTAATTATTTAATTATTTAATTATTTAACAAATTTAACAAATTTAACAAATTTAAGCTTCTTCATCATTTTCTGATTCTTCTTCTTGCTCTGCTTCAGCATCACCATCAACTTCAACTTCAATATTCTTTTCATCATCTAATCCATCTAGTTTTAGTTCTATTTTAGATGATATTTCTTGTGGTATAATAAAACTAATACTTGATCCTAATACACTAACTCCTAGTGTTCTCTTTTTAGAATATTTTACCATTCGAACAGATAAATCTACTAATTCATATTGAATTGATAAAATAATGTAACTCAGATAATTACGTGCTTCATGTTCTACAAATAATTTTGATCCATATTTTGATTCTAAATTATCTAATACCTTTTTAATATTGAAAAATACTGAATCATGGTATTTTATATTTGAAACATATTTTTTAACATATTTTAACATAAAATAATATTTTGTATTTTCATTTATTACTGTGTGAATCATTCCTTGATTCAACTTATATAAACCATTTGTCTCATCTTTGCTTACATATTTTATGGTGTCTGATAAAATTTCTTCTAGTACCATTACTAATCCACATACCAGACCCTTTCCATATGAACTAATTTTAAAATCATTACAACCTAATTCAACCAGATGACTCTTTAGTTTTCTTTTGATTTGGGCCATACTTACATATTCACTCATGTTTAAATTTGATGTTACTTTGCTCATTTTATAGTATAGTATATTTATTTGTTTTTAAACTATTTAATTATATTATCAATTTTTTTGATTTTATTGTTAAATATATAATTATTTACATATTTTTAACTAGAAAAATTTTTTTATTTATTAATTTATTAATTGATTAAATTTAATTATTAATAAATGGTCTAACACTAGCAGCATCTAAAACGGTTAATTCTCTGTTGATTTCAGCAATGGTTAAGTCTAAGACATCATTGTAAGCTTTAGATTGATTTGTGGTTAATTGACTCCATTGGAAGGTTAAAGGAATTGATTTACATACTTCACCATTCTTGGTACTGTATTTAACCTTAATTAAATAAGTTCTATTGTCTGAAACTACATCTGAATCGTTCTTTAATTTGCATTCCTTTACTTTAATTACTTTGTAAGCTTCATTCTTTCTTAATACACAGAATAAGGTATCAATGAAACTTTCTAACCATTTAATGTTACACTCAACAGTATATTTAGCACAATCTCTTAAAATAACATTAGGTTGAACAGCTACTAATTTATTTTTAATAAAGTTTAACATAACTGACATATCTGAGATAGCTAATAATTCTTGTTTTGAACAGGCATATTTCTTAATTAATTTTTCACATTTATTTTCACTGATTGAAGTACAGGTTGATGTGGATGAGCTTGATGAACATGAGCTTGATGAGCTAGCACAAGGAGTGCAAGTTGATGAGCTTGATGAGCTTGATGAACCACATGATGATTTATCAGAATATGTCATTTCACTTGGGCAACTTGATGAACTTGAACTACATAATGATGAGCTGCATAATGAGCTTGATGAACTACATAATGATGAGCTACATAAAGAACTTGATCCACAACTGCTTGAAGGACATAAAGTAGAGCTTGATGAACTTGAGCTTGAACTTGATGAGCTTGATGAGCAGGATGAACTAGATGAAGAACTTGAATTTGAACAAGCACTTAAGCCAGTTACAGACATTAATGAACATGAATCACTTGTATCACAACTATAATTTTTAGGCATTGTATATATATATTGGATAATAAAATTTTTTTAATGATTGTAAAAAAAAATATTTTTCTTTTATTATTTTTATAAAGAAATTAAAATATTTATTACCTTATATTTTAATAAACGCAAAAATTATATTATATTAAAAAAAATTTTTTTAATAAAGTTCTTCATCTACATCACTTAATGTGTTGTTTTCTATTTGACTTGTATCATAATCTTGTGATATTAATTTTGTTATCTTCTTATTATACATATTGTTTTGTTTATTATCTTCATAACTTACATCATCTTCTGATTGAAAATTTCCATTTAAAATCTGATTTCTCATTAAACCTAAATTCATATTTTGCATTGATCCTTGCTCATTACTCAACAAATCTAATTCATCCATACTCATACCCATATCTAAACTATCACATTGTGCTTTATTGTCTTCAGTACATTTCATACCGCGTCTTACTGTCGATCTTGCTGATCTATTTGACTTTGAACTGAATAAATCATCTGATTTATCAATTATATCTAATTTTTTATTACATACTATTTCTTTTGATGGAACTACTGTTTTAACTTCACATGGTCTTGATCCAGTTAAATCATCACATGCTTGTGTTCTTGTATTATAATCTACTTCAAAATAACTTGAAAATCCTTCATGAATCTCTTTTTTATATACATCAAACATGTATATTACTATCAACATTACTAAAAGTAAAATAATTAAATTATTCATTTTATTATAAAAATGATTGATAAAAAAATTATTTATTTTAATTTTATATAAAAAAATATTTCAAATAACTATACAACTTTAATTTATTTGTACTTCGTATTAAATCTAGTTCTTTTTAACTCTACCTCTCGGTTTTATCTCAACTGGTTTTGATTCAATTTCTATATCTGAATTATTTCCATGATCACTTACTGAATCATTTCTATCCCTTTTATCCAGATTAATTATCGGTCTGTTTGGGACATTTCTAAATCCGTAACCTTCCGATCCTTTGTTATTTGAATCTACAGATCTATCATCTGATTCATTTAATTTGTTTTGTCGACCCCTTTCTTCATGTCCTCGACCACGTCCTTCGAATCCTCGACCTCTTCCTTCAAATCCTCGACCTCTTCCTTCAAATCCTCGACCTCTTCCTTCAAATCCTCGACCTCTTCCTTCAAATCCTCGACCTCTTCCTTCAAATCCTCGGCCACCAAATCCTCTTCCACCAAGTCCTCTACCAGCAATACCTAGTGGTCTGCGTACAAACTCTGATGGATTAGAATCATGAATTGGGCCATGTGTTGGAAAATGATTTTTAAAACGATTTTGTCCTTGTGTGTTATTCTTCACACCAAAAGATTTACCAATAGGATCAATTAATGTTCTTTGAATTGATATTACATTTCTTGCAAGTGGATTACCTGCATTTTTAAATCTTACAAATAGTATATTTAATAAATCAACAGAAGATACTCTTTCAATACCTAATCCCTTTTCTTTCATGATTACTTCATCTTCATCAATATAAAATTCCGGATTAGCAAAATCTTCTTGTGTCTTGTTAATCTGTTTTTGCTTTTCTTTCTCATCAGTTTTATTTTCTGAGATTATTGATTTTCTTGGTTCTGGTTTCTTATAAGAAATCTGTTTAGATTCATTTTTTGTTCCCCAATCCGAATCTGAATCTGAACCTGAATCTGAATCTGAATCTGAACCTGAATCTGAATCTGAATCTGAATTTGAATTTGAATTTTTATCATGTTCTTTATTATCAAGTTTGATACAATCATCTTCTGATTTAGATTCAGGTTCAGATTCAGATTCCGATTCAGAATCCGAATCTTTTTGTAAAATTACAACAGGTTCATCCTCTTTTTTAGATCTATTAACTTTTTTAGTTGTTGGTTTTTTTTCTTTAATACCAACTTCTTTTTCAACTTGTTCAGTGTCTTTGATTATTTCATCTTGATCTCCATTTTCTTCGGATTTTTTGGTTTTGGATCCTCTGGTAGATTTTGTCTTTACTACTACTGAAGGTTCTTCATTCGCTTTTGTTGATTCAGATGACTTTGTTTTTGTCACAGTTTTTACCGTAGTTTTAGGCATTGATACTTAGTTTATCTATAGTAATAATTTAAGATATTAAGAAGATTTATCAATTTTTTATCTAGATTTTATATATATAAAATTATAATAAATGATCTTTACTAATAAACATATAGTATTAATTTTACTTATATTAATCATAGTAGTTTTTATATATAATTACGATGTATATGTCGTACCTAAAAATGAGCCTTTGTGTAAACCTATATACTTAATTAAAAGGGAATTAACACCTGATCAAAGAGCTAAATTAAATAAATCAGAAACAGTTATGTTTCAAAACGCATTAAACGTAATGGGAGAAAATGATTTTTATGAAGGGTTCGAATCAACTGAATTAAATTTACCATCCAAAAATATTGTAGATATTTCTATTGAAGGTATGACTGACGCCGATAAAATTAAAGTTATGGATAGTGTTTTGAATATTTTATCTAATATTCCTACTCCACTTACTGATAAGGAATTAACCTCAATCATCCGTGATTTTGGTAAATATTACAATGATGCATCAAATATCGAAGATCTTGTTGAAAAAATACAATCTGAATCAAAATTCTCAGAGTATCCCTATAATTCTAAATATGCTAACTTGTGCCTATATTTAATTGGAAAAATTCATCTGGATAACGAAAATTACAAAGCTAATTCTGATCAAGTACAAAATTTACAATTAACTGATAAAGAAATGAAAGAAATTAAGGATATTGAAGATGAAACTAAAAATGTAGAAAAAATTATAAAAATTGTATTTGAAAAAAATAACAATAAAAATAAAAATAAAGAAAAATCTAAAAATTATTATTCTGAAAATAAAGATCTTGAAGAAACTAAAAACTTAGGTGGAGTTAATTTAAATAATGGTCCTAGTCCTGATCAAATTGATACTGTAGATAGAACATCACAAGCAACTAGAATTAATACACATTCTAACAACAATTATTATGAAAAAGAATTTGGTAATATTGGTATTGACTCATCCTATTCAGACAGATATACAGATTATCTAACTCAAGAAATGAATTCTATGAAATCATCTAATAATAATGTCGGATCTTTCAATTCATCTATGATGGCAAGTAATTATTTAGGAAATTATTCTAATTATTAAATTTAATATTTTTTTTATTTCAATTAAATTATTTATTTAATTTAATTATAACATTATAATATATTTATGTGTGTAAATTTAGAAACATCCTTATTATCATTTATTATCGGTGCTGGATCTGGGTTTTTATTAACCGCTCAAACCATTGAAAGAAAATTAATCGGCTTATTTGTTATTTTTTATTCACTCATCCAGTTATTTGAAGCTTGTGTATATTGGACTAATGATAAAGAAAAAAATAATTTTTATTCAAAATTATTAATGTTAAATCTAGGCTTTCAAGGTTTAATTTTCTTCTTTCTTATGAACCAAATTTATTTTATTGATAGTTTTTATTTGATATTATGTTTAGGTATTGCGTTATTTGCTATTTACAGCTCATTTGATACAAATGATGAGTCTGTACAATTGGATAACTGTATTAAATGGAATTTTTTAACTAAAGATGTTAGTTTGATGTTAGGTCTTATGTATGGACTCATTTTAATTTGGTTTTGGTTTGATGATAAAAAAATTAATAATTCTGTAAACAAATCTATCGATACAGAATTTATTCTAAAAACTGGTTATCTTTTAACAGGAACTTGGTTATTCTCTTTTTTCCTTACCAAAAATTGTAATAATGCTGGTATTTGGTGTTTAACATCGGCTATTGTTACACCTGTTCTTCTTTTATTATAATTTTATTTTTATTTAAAAATAAAATTTTCCACACTAAAGTTTCCACCATATTGTTCTTGTTTTTCATTTGCATAAATTAATGTTCCTAATACTGTCACACCAAATATTCCTACCAATAAATATTTTTGAGTTGACAAATATATTGATAAAAACTCTCCTTTGGTTTCTTTTGTTATATTTGGATCTTTTGATATTATATTATATTCTGATACATATTTACTTTCATATAAAAAATATATTGTTAATAATATTAACACACCTATATTCCATGATAAATCCAATTTAGTTGTCATTATAAACCAAACGTATACTAACAAACTCATTATTACTATATTGACTTGTTGGTTTGTAGTTATTTCAACTCCAAATGGATTGCCAAAACATATCATTAATGATATTATCAATAAAATTAATATGATGTGTTGAGCAAATTTATTTTCTTGTATCGCTTTTTTTAATCCATTTGAAAATAAACTCGAACAATAACTACTTGCTAATATTATGTAGGTTAATAATATTATTCTACCAATCGAAAAATTTAACTCCATTCTATTATATTATTAATTTATATTATTTTGTAAAACTTACATCAATATTCCTAAAATTCTTTATCGGAGTTTTTATTTGAATTGGAGTTGGTTGAGATAGTTGATTTGGCTGAGATTGTTGATTTAGTTGAGACTGTTGGTTTATTTTAATTGGATTTGGTATAGGATTTGAATTTGATGACCCCCCATATGACACATCAATATTTCTTATTGGTAACCCATTATTTTTTGAATGTGTATATCTGTCTATTATTGAATTTATATCAAAATCTCTTGGTATATCTGATGGTGGTGTCATATATATAGTATTAGATTCTATTGGATTACCTTGATTTGAATGAGATGAATTGTTTAGATTGTTTGTTTGATTAGAAGCCAAATATTGTTGAGAAGTTTTTGGATCAATTGACTGTACTAATTTAAATGGTTCTGGTTCAACATATTCGTAAATAAGTTGATTTTTATTAATATTTCTATCCATATTAGTAAACACATGAGCACCATATGGATTTATACTTTGGATATATTGATAATTATTATATTCATTGTCTTGTTTATTTTGAATTGAATATTTCAAACCTGGTTGTATAGGTTCCGCTTGGTTCTGTACATGTTGAAATCCATTTGATACTACAGATCTACTAACTGAATTGGAGTTTTGTCTTGAAAAATTATTTGGAGCTGTATTGTATTGGTTTGTCTGATTGTTTTGACTATATTGATTATTTTTTAACATGGTATTATGACCTGGACCTATATTTCCAACATAATTTTCAGGATTAAAATTAGCTGGTTCAAAATGTGGGTATTGGTTTTGATTAAATTGTTGGGTTTGTTGGGTTTGATTAAATTGTTGGACTTGTTGGATTTGTTGAGCTTGTTGAACCTGTTGATTAGAATTATACTTAAATAAATTTGAAGTAATAATGGGGTCCGAATCAGAATAAAAATTTTCCATTTTATATTTAAGTAATATTTTTGATGCTAATACTTTATTTAAACTATTATTTTTTTTCAACAAATCTTCATAATAACTTAAAAAATCATGTTTATTCAAAGATTCAAAATATCCATGTTCAACCCCTAATATATTTAATGCTAATTCAACTGCAGTTTTTTCCATATTAATACTGCTTGCACTCGATAAATAATTTGAATAATTTATTGGAACATATTGTCCAGATCCATTTGATCCAGTATTACCATATTGTTGTGTTTGATTATGTATATTCGTTCTGTGTGGATTTGTATATACACCTGATCCAACATTTTTAACTGGTTTTATTGTATGAGATGTAATTAAATTGTTAAAACTCATTATATTTTATATATTAAATATATTATCATATATTTAATATCTTAACTTTACTAATTAAAAATTAAAAAAAATGAATTTAAGTTTAAATACTTATATTAAATAATAAAAAACTTAATTTAATATGCCTCCTCGTAGAGTTAAAGTTAATAAGGACATCAATACCGATACCAATAAAGATGATAATTCTGACAAAACAACTAACAAACAAACTGAACCTCAAAATACTGTTAATATTGTGTTAGAACCTGTTCAAGAATTCAAACATGATTATATAACAGAATATAATAAATCTAACGATAAAAATGATATTATTGATAAGATTAAAACTATCAAAGAACTTGATGAATTCGAAAAAGAAATAAAGGAACATAAAGTAAAATATGATATATTTTACGATAATCTTAAAAAATCTAAAAATGATTTTGATCTTAGATATGCACAATTTTTTAATACTTTTGCAATAATTAGAAATCATTATGATAAAGTTAATGAACTAAGAAATAAATTTTCAAGTGCTATTTCATATAGCGAATATACAAGCAGACGTTATGATGATCTTGATAAAAAAATAAAAGATAAAAGAAGTGCTATAGTTAAATTGGCCGAAAATAAACCAGCGGGATCTATTCGTGAATTAATTAATATTATATCAAATCCTCATCAACAAGATGTATTATATAGAATTATTAGTGATCATGAAAACTTTAAAGTATATTTACAAAACTTTGAACCTAATACTGATAAAAAAAAGAAAACTCTTAAAGGTACTATTCATATTTTAGGTAATTATAATCGTTCAAAAGGTGTTAGAGAATCTTATGAAGTTAAGGTTTTTGAAAATGATCCAAAAGGTAGTTTTTGGTGTTCATGTGCTGATCACAAATTTAATTCAGCTAAAAAGAATATTGTTTGTAAACATATTAGTTTTATTGTATGTAAGGTACTTAAAATTATGGAACCATACTTTTTTGAAACTAAAACACTTACTCCAGCCCACCTTGCTAAACTATTAGATAAATTTGCTGATAATTCTGAAATATGGAAAGATATTCAATATGTTAGAAAATCTGACTTTATTACTATTTTAGATTTCAAGGTTTTCCCTGACCCTCTTAACGATATTTGTACCTTCTGTTATGATGAAGTAACAACCAAAGACAAAAATATCTGTTGCTCTTGTCCAATCTGTAAGCATGGTTTCCATGAAGAATGTATGGGGGTTTGGATGGAAAATAATTCTAAATGTTCATTCTGTTCTAATGATATTTGGAAATATTATAAAAGAATTAAAGCTGGGGAAGAAAAGATTAAATTAACATCTTAAATTATAAAAATATATATGTTAATTTTAGTTTGATTTATTTGATTAAAATTATTTGATTTATATATTTGATTAGAATTATTTGATCAAATTTATTTTCTTGGACTTAAATTTGTATATGACATTGACATAAAATTATCCAATTCATCAGAATTTGGTTTTATCATATGATCTCGTATAATAGGATAATCTTTTCTACCAGGAGAAAAATGTTTTTTTTTATTTTCAATCAATATATCTACAGCATGATTTTCTGGATAACTTCTTGGAAAACGCTCCAAATCAGTCACTGACATTGATCTATATTCTGATTCTGAAATTTTCAAAACATAAAGTGCCAATTGAATTGCTGAATTATTTGTATCTGTTAACTTTATTAAACTTGGATCAGGATTAAAATCTGGAACACCTGGACCTATTTCTAGTTTTGATAAAGGAAATGGTCTGAATCCTGGTTCAAAACCTGGTCTTGTTGGAATAAAATTTCTGTATAAATCTGTTTCAGAATTAGAAGGTGTTAATGGAGTTAAAATGTGTGATTGTGGCCTGCCAAATGAAGATTTTGGTGAAATATTTGGTAACATATTTTTATATATTTATCAATTGATAAAATTTTATACATATTGATATTCAATTTTTATTATATATACTTTATTTATAATTCAACATTCAAATAATTTTTATGAATAATCCAATAATTGCAAAATTATCTTCGGAATCACTTTTAAGTTTATATCCAATTTTTGTAAAAAAAATTAATTTAGAATTAGATATTCAGTTATGGGTAAGATTAATCACATATGTGTTAATATCATTATTTTTTATAAATTATTCATTTGTTTCATCCAACATACTAACTACAGAGGCTATCGGTTTGGCATTAATTAATTTGATACATATTTATACTTCTTATGAAGGATTTACTAATTTGGAATCTGGTATATCTTATGCTGTATTTAGTATTTATCCATTATTGATATTATTGATGTCTGGAACAATGTGGAAACCAGCTTATTTTTTAGCCATAATTGGATTGGTTGTTTTTGCTTTGGGTAATTATTATGACTTGTCTAAAACTGATTTTTCTGAATTTAAAACTGAATCGTTTAGTTATGGTCTATTGATGATTATGTTAGCTGCTGTAACTGAAGCTTTAATGTTTTTCCTAATTAAAGATATTCCTACTGAAAATAGTTGGAATCATCTGTTTATCTCATACTTTTTAGGATCTATTTTAATGACTATTTATTTATTCAATCCAGGTAATAATACTAAATCTGATAGATCTGATAAATCTGATAGATCTGATAAATCTGATAAATATGATAAAACAAATAAACCAAATAAACCAAAAGATTTTAATTGGACATTAATTTCGATTGGGTTATTAATAAATGGAATAATTGGAGCTATCGGATATTATTTAAGATTTTATTCAGTTTACAGATTAGACCCAGGAATATACTCTGTTATGTCTTATTTCGGTATTATTATGGCATATTTTTATGGAATTATTTTTGCGGGTGAAAAATTAAGTTGGTGGAAAATATTAGGTACCTTATTGATAATATATGCTAATTATATTACCATCAAATAAAAAAATGGTTTAATTTTAATTAATTTGTAATTAATTTGTAATTAATTTTAATTATCCTCATCTGCATCATTAGAATCTGTTTCATCTACATCATCATTAAATAGATCGATCAATTTAATTTCATCGACTAATCCATTAGCAGCGCATTCATCTGCATCCCAAATTAAATCATGTTTAAGTATCTTGGGAATTTTCTTTTTGGTAATTGATGTATAAGTTTCATAAATTCCCATTATTTTTTCCATTAGCTTTTTAGAATTATCAAATTCATCCTTTAATTGCTCAAAATTACCATGCATAAAGGTTGATAATTGATGTATTAACATGTAGGAACTTGGGGTTATAAATCTTTTGGTTCCTGCAACTGATATAAATGTTGCTGCACTCGCTGCTAATCCCTCTACAACTGTATATACTGGAATGTGTTCACGATATTCTAATATATAATCGAAAAGTGATAAGCCGGCATAAACATCACCTCCTGGTGAATAAATATGTAAATAAAGAGGTTTTGGATTGATCTTAACACATGTATGTGTTTTTCTAATTCTATTAAATTTAATAGCATATGATCTCATTAATTTTTTAACTGAATCAACTGAATCCTCATCAACTCCAGTATGAAAATACAAATGATTCTCTTTCATATATATTTTTTCATCTTCACCACCTCCTAATAGTGCTGGAAGTATTGATGGATCTAATTCACCCTCTTCTTCATCTTCTGATTCAGCTACATGACGCTTACGTTTTTTACTTTTCTTTTCGGGTTTATCTTGATCTTTATTAATAAATTTTGGTATTGATTGACCAAAAAATACCTTTGCTCTTGATGTAGTCTTATTTTTTAAATCCATTGTATATGATTAATTATTATTATTTATTTAAGCATTATTTTATTTGTATTACAATTTATAATTATTAAATTAAAAATAAATAAAATAATTTATTAATTAATCAATTAATTTTTTTACATCTTGCTTCAGATCATATAAATTTAAATAATATTTTATTACATCTGAATCATCTTAAAATTTTATTTATTTTTTTTTATAAAAAATAATTAATTATTGAGCTCGTTAAAAATAAATATTTTTTTATTTTTCTCAAACTCTCTCTCTCAAATAAAAAAAAAATCCTTAAAAATATATAAAAAGTGTTTAAGAATACTATTTGGATTTGTTAAATTTTGTTAATTTTGCTTAATTTGCTTAAAAATTTGCTTAATTTGCTTAAAAAATTGCTTAATTTGCTTAAAAATGCTATAAAAATATAAAACAATTTTAATTTTAATATATATAAGTTATAATAAATGGTTAACTATAAATGCTTAACTTGTGGTAAGGAGTTCAATAGAAAATCCAACTTTTTGACCCATACTGAGAACAAAAAGAAACCATGTAAACCACTTGTAACTGAAAAATATAGTAAAAATTCCGAAATATTCCAAAATATTCTGGGCTATTCCGAAATATTCCAAAATATTCCGAAAATACCCGAAACTACTGGTAATAATAATAAAATAGATCAAGAGTCGGATAATTCAACAAATAAGTCAATAAAAAATGAAGAACCTAATGAAAATTTATGTAAATACTGTTTTAAACAGTTTTCAACAACATTTAATCTAAATAAACACATAAAAAATAATTGTAAAGTCAAAAAATTAAATGATGAAAAAAAAGATGAGATTTTTAACAGATTATTAGAAAATGAAAGTAAAGTTAATAATATAATAAGTAACTTTGAAAACTTACAAAAAGAAAATGAAAAATTAAAACAATATATTAGAGATCTTGAAAATAAATATAATGGTGACATCAAAAAAATAGTTAATAAAAATACCAATAATACGATTAACAATACGAATAATAACAATCTAAATATAATTATTCCTAATGATAAATTAGTTGATTTTGGTAAAGAAGATTTGAGTAAAATTCCTTATGAAGACATTATTAAATCTTGTTCTGGATCTAATGTCACTGGTTATCATGTGTTAATAGAATTAATAAAACAAATACATTTTAATGATAAATTTCCAGAGTTCCAGAATGTGTATATGACTGATAGAAATAGAGAACGTTATATGTATTGGCAAAATGCATGGCAACTTGGAGACAACAACATATTCACAGAAATAATGTCTCAACCCCAAGAACTTTTATCAACACATGAAGAAAAATTAGAAAAAGATATTGAAAATAATAAAACAACTGCCAAAAAAATTAATGGAGTTGTTGATAGATATTATGAATGTGATAAAGGATTTAATGAGGTTGTTGATCCAAAAGTTAAAGATTTAATTTATAATAATAGAGATAAAATTAGAAATAACTATAAAAAATTAGTTAAAGAAACTGAGTCTAATAATTTGATAACTAAATAATTCAAACAGAACTATTTTCAGTTTTATCATTATCTTGAATCAAATTTGAATTTGAAGTTAAACTTGTATTTTTGACTATATTATTATAGTTATCGATTACATTGTCTTTATTATTATACAACAACAATTTAATTTCATTATTTATCATATTTTGAAAATCTTCTGCTCTTTTACTAATATTTTCATCATCTTCATCAAAATCTCCAGATAACAAATTAAAATATTTAGTGAACATAGTATCGATTTTATTCATGATTGCTGGATTAGATTTATATACTTCCTTAGTCTCTTCGTATTTTAATCTGCAGAATTTAAATAGATTTTCTAATAAATCATATAATACAGTATTCTTCTTTAATACCCATTCTTTACCATTAAAAATCATATATTTTTCTCTATTGATGTCCGAAATATAAATATTTTGATATTCGGGGTATTCTGGATTAAAATGAATGTTTTCTGTCAAATTTATTATACAATGTTTGCCAGATTTTTTGGTAGTCGGTTCTGTAAAGAATTTTAATTTAATTTTCTTTAAATCCTCATCACCAAACCCAACTAATTTTACTGGTAACACATTAATATTTACATTATTTACATTATTTACATTAGATATATTATTAATATTGTTTTGGTTTTTAACAATATTTTTATTTTGATTTTTTGTTATGATATTACTAATTTGTTTTTGTAATTGTTCGTTTTGAACTTTAAAATCCTCATTTTGTTTTAAAATTTGATCATATTTATGTTTAAAATTCTCGTTTTGTTTTAATATCTCCTTGTTAAATTCAAGTAGTTTTTCTAGTTTTTTATTGTTTTCAATTATATACTGGTCTTTCATTATTAATTGTCTAAAAATTGCCTCTTTTTCTTGTTCTTTTAATTTCTTTACTTTACAATTATTTTTTATATGTTTACGTAAATTTGATCCATTAAAAAATGTCTTAGAACAGTAATTACAACAATTTAAATTATCATAATTTAATATATTTATAATATCCGACTCTTTTGATTTATCTTGATCATTTTTTTCAGATTCACATAAACCATCTGATTTTATTGAATTATCTAAATTATCTAAATTATCTAAATTATCTAAATTATTCAAATCATCTAGTTCATCTAAATTGTCTGAATTATCTAAATCATCTAGTTCATCTAAATTGTCTGAATTATCTTGATCATCTAAATTATTAAATTTATTGAGATCAACAAGATCATTAGAAATATCATTTTTAAATAACTCTAGATCTATTTTGGTCTTGTTTTTTTTATTATTATTTTTTTTAATTATTTTTCCTTGATTTTTATTATTTTTATCATTTTTTTTCTCAATTTTTATAAAATTATCAACTAAAACCAGATCTAAATTTTGTTTTAAATTTATTTTTTCAGACATTACATCATCTTTTAATATATTAGATTTAATATTAAAATTAACCACATCATCTGGATCAATTTTGGCCGATCCAAATGATCCATTTTTTGGATCGTTTTTGGATTTTTTTGGATCGATTTGAATTTTTGTTAGTATACATGGTTTCTTTTTTGAAATTGTATGGTCTAAAAAATTGGATTTTTTTACAAATTCTTTACCACAATTTTCACAAACATATTTTACCATTTTATTAGTCTTATATATTTATTATATTTATAATTTATTTTATTTTTCGGCTTTTTCGGCTTTTTTTCGGCTTTTTCGGCTTTTTTTTCGGCTTTTTCGGCTTTTTTCCGGCTATTTTTCGGCTTTTTATACTTGAGAGAGTTGGAAGTTTAAAAAAAAAATAAAAATAGTAATTTTATTTTAAAAAAACTTTTTTATTATTTTAATTAAAAAAATATTTTTTATTTTTATTTTTAAAACTTATGTATTTTTAAACTTAAGTATGTAAAAAGTAATAATGAAACCAATATCAAAGTTTGATCATGATAATAAATTAATAATTTTTCCAGACCATATCATATGATTTTGATATTATATTCAGAGCAAATTATATCTAAATTTAATAATAAAATAAAAATTAATAATAAAATAAAAATTAATAATAAAATTAATAATTTAATAATAAAACAAAAATAATAATTTTTTAATTATACATATAATCCGAATGGAGTTTCATGTTTTGATTTAAAATAGTCACCTTTAAGTTTGATAAACTTATCGATAGAATTGGCAATATCG
>JACCDO010003219.1_pt1 | contig 21710 bp, 9 predicted proteins | sample 7446101 | NCBI WGS metagenome assembly JACCDO01 (sample SAMN15323440, study PRJNA562643) | freshwater metagenome | isolation source: river surface water | place: USA:Blue River Watershed | collected 2017-08-16
CACCTTATTTCTTCTTATTTCCTGATTTTCCAACAACTTTGACATCATTAGCAACTTTAATTTCATCAATTTGAGAAGCAAATTTTTGTAATAATTGTTCACGTGCGTTCTGCTGCGCTCTGCCTACTTGCACATTATACTCGACAATATTTCGCTGATACTGGGTCATAACCTTCTTGGCCTCAACCGTCTTTGCATCGTTCTCACCACATAGTTGCTGTAACAAATTAACGGAAAGCTTTTGCTTGTCTAATGCTTCCTGTAAATAATTTAATTTAGAGAAAAATTCTGCTTCAATTTGCATAATTGTGCATGATTTAAACAAATCTGTGCAGTAGGAAGCAGCCTTCTCGATTGCTACATGCGCGTCGTTATAGCTTTCATCATTGACGTAGACATAGAACAAGCGCACGTAGATATTCACTAGCTCTGGATGCGATGGACCACCCATCAACTCTACCAAGTATTTCTGCGCAAGTAAATGCTTGATTGCCAAGGAATGGTTGCCCATTACATTGTAAATCTCGAATAATTGTGAGTGACATAACACCATTTCGTGACAATCAAGACCATTTGTTTGGGCAACTAACTGAATTTGTCGTCCTAACGAGGTGATGGCAGCAGGGAAGTCTTCAACACGAAGTAATATCTGTGTTAACTGGTCTTGAATAAGAATATTTTCTTGGTGGTAAGGACCAGTGACTTGATTAATAATCTGCTGGGCTTCGGATGTTAATTGAAATGCTTGCTCGTATCCTTGTGATTGCAAGTAATCAGCTGCATGCGCAATAAGTCCGCGAGCTTCAGGCAATGGGACAGTGGGCTCGCATGACTTCACTTTAGGTAATAATTCATAAATATCCAAAGAAGTAAAAGGACTGACAGACTTGAAGTCGTATGTCTTGTTAACGACTCTTACTCCTACTTGTTGACATACTCTGCGCAGCAATATTTCTAGCGGGATGCGTGAAGAGTTAATGACACCACTGCTATTACTGATATCTAAAAATTGTAAGTCATAACAAAAATGAGTGCGAACAGTGGCAATCAATGATTCCAACACCTCGGTGCGGGATACTTTAACACCAACGAACTCCTGAGGTAAGGTGTTGGATGTCGTGACATTGATGCTGTCATAAGAGTTAGCAGCAGCACCACCTTTTTTCCCTTTGACTTTCTTCTTTTTATCCTTCTTCTTGTCTCCATTGGAGGCAGTTGCTTCCACCTTACTGTTATTCGCTTTGGTCTGGTCATCGGACAAAACTTGTGAACCAAAAATAATGTTAAAAATTTCTACAATCAATGAAGCAGGACTGTTTCTATACAACTTGTTGGTTCGCAAGTAAGAGTTCACTACGTGCTTCAACGACCTTGCAATTATCTCAATTTCCAACATAGCTAACCAGTAGGTAGGCATCTTATGGATACGTTGCTTGCCACTTTCACTAACCGCGACATCTTCCGCTTCTTGTTTCTTTGCTAGTGTTGCTAATTGACCCAAGTAACGCATGTTAATACCATGACTGTGCATGACCGACACCATATGTTGATTATCGAAAGGAACGATCTCACCTTGACGGATTTGTTCAGTGAAGAGTGGTAGTAACACGTTATGTAGATACTGCGCCAAGTCCCTGGCGGTTTCCTCATCCTTGGACATAACTGCTGGATCAGTAGAGCAGTCAAAACCGAAGAAAACGTTAGGATTTAGCTCCAAATTCAAGGACTCAGGTGTAATAGCTTGAATTTTTTCTACTACTTCAGGTGTGAATTTAAGTACCTTTTTCAATGGATCGGCATCTTCACCCTCTTCGTTCTTGGTCTCGTTGGTCTCATTCGCGTCATCTTTTGATGCAGTTTCAGATAATTTTGCTGCTTCCATTATAATTTTCTCTCGAACACTTAATATCTTGTGACTTATATAGTTGGTGACTAGTTCTTGTCGAATTATGTAAGTCATAGCCAAGTCGTCGTCTACTTGATCTAGATACGCTTTTTCAACGCAGTTAGTGCCCTTTTCACCCTTTACATAGTTGGCGTCTCTAGGAGTAAGTCGGAATACTTCTAATAGGTAGTTACGACCATCAGAACCTTCAAGAATCTTGCATTCAACAGGACCAACATGAGTAACAGATGGTGAGTCAATAGGATCCACTTCATCCTTATCATCGATACGGATACGATTCACTTGAGCATCGCCTTCTGCTAAAGCATCTGGTAAATATGGAGATACTTCATCGGTTTTGCTTTCCGTAGATGATCTGACAACAGGTATAACCGCAGGAATAGCACGTTGAGGAATATAGAACTGTTTGCACAATTCCTTCATCTTCTCTAGGCTGCTTGTCTTCACACTCACTCGTTTACCTGGTTCCAAGCAACCATATCCTAGTCGAGGGCATTGCTTTTCGGTTGGTAGTAATATATCAGGTATGATAGACTGACAGATAAATCGATCACCTAAATAGTCAACACAACACTGTAACGCGGTATGCAAGCCAACAGAAGGCACAGAATTGACAATCATTTGATTGCGGATATCATGCGCGCTCATCTTTCTAGTGGCTTCGTCGCCGTTGCACAGTTTAAATGTCTCCTTTGCATCAATAGCCTTGCTGATAAAAATATTATTGTAGATATAAACATAAGCACTTTCAGCATCCATAGGGTTCATTGGCTGGATATGACCGTCTACTAAAGCTACGACAATAACCTTACAGGCATCTGTAAATTCCGTGATAGTCTTATACATCAACCGAGTAGTCATGACTTTCTCGGATAAATCCTTTGGTGTAATATCACGAATTTGTTGTATTTCATTATGCCATTCACGTAGAGGACCTTTCTCATCGACGCTAAACCCGTTGGATAAGTCAGATTCAACGCGAGCCATGTCGTACGAGTGACTCAATACATTACTCGACTTAATAAGGGTTTGATCATTGATACTTTTAGGAGGTAAAAATACGTTCCATTGCAGACGTTTAGGATTTAAACTGTCACCTTTGCCTTGGGCATAGAGTGTTGCGATGAAATCAAAAACGGAAATATTCCTATTCGACTCTTCGATAGCAGAGCGTTGAAGGAAAGACTCCCATGATGAGCGAAGACTTGGTGAATTACTCAACAAAGTAAATAGTAATTCGTGCGAGAAATGAGCGTTGTCAGCAGGTGTGGGATCGAAAGCACCTTTTGTAGACTTGTTCACATAAAATCCAGATGCTGTTCCAGTAACTTGGAATGAAGCATCGTCAGATACAACTTCAATGTAAACCAAATCTCCTTGCAACTTACGGTATGGTGGTGGGGGGTTCCATCCCGATAATGAGATACTTCTAATACATTGTGAAGGTAATTTAGCAGCTTGACCACCGCCTTGAACACAACTGAAATTAGGTGAACCAAATACACCAATATTTTTTTGATAAAAGTCGTTCAAAGATACTTTTTCATCAATAATACTTTGAATACTTGGTGTTGCATTACTAGATGCCGCTGTCTCAGCAGTCTCGTTGTTATTCTTCTTTTTATTATTTTTTGATTGTTTCTTTTTATCACCAGAATCCTTACTATTACTGATAACAGGTTTGGTTTCAGCTTCCACCACAGGTTTAGTCTCGGTTTCCGTAACATTACCATTGATTAATGGTGGACAAGTTAAGAAATCTCGAACTACTTTCATATGATGTCTAATTTTTTTAACATCATAGTTATCAGTCACTAAGTATAAATTCATATCCCCTTTATCATCAATGATTGATGGAGTAATATACGCTGCAAGTTCATTGTATTCATTCAATCGCTTAAATGTTTCCTCATCATCATCATTTTCTCTGGTTTCTAAATAATAACTAGTATAAAATCCAGTTGTTTGATACTCAAGAAGAACTTGCTTTATTGATTGAACCGATTCAGCAGTTGATATACGAGTAATATAAGCGAGTAACGATCCATCATTAGTATGAACTTTGATGTTTACAAATGACTTGCTCTCATTCACCGTTGATTCTTCAATCACCATCTGATCATCGCTGCTAGGCTCCTCAACAACCCCCCCGTCTTTCATGGGAGTTATGCGATTTATTTCCGCCATCAAAGATACCTATTCTGTTGGTAAGCTCCACAACTTTTCCTTCTGGAAGGTCCGGTCCAACGGGTAGAGAAGGCCGCCGTAGAGAATTACACAATACAGTTTTGAATAGATTTAGTTACGTTTAGAAATAGATATAAACATTGGGAAAAATAAGTAAATAAATTCTTGATGATTACATGATTTAACGTTGTCTAGTCACTGTAAGTTAAAAATTTTCTTATACTAATTTTTCTTCCTTTCAATTCGAAATTATGGAATCTAGCAATAGCAACATCAACACTAGATTCATTGACAAAAGTAACAATAGCAGTTCCTAATGATCTACCATTTTTGGTTCTTTTAATTGTAGCATTTGAAATAACTCCTACATTACCAAAAAATGCACTTAAATCTTGCTCAGTAGCTTCCCAGGACAATCCTGAAATATATATTTTATATGGATCAGGTACTCCATCTTCTCTAGATCTAGCAGCATTCACCACTGGCGCGGTAGATACTGGAGTAGAAGAGGTGGTATCTGGTAATGATTTGAATTTTGCAACTTTAATAGTAGTTTCACGTAATGTTGTGTTAGATAATGATGCAATTGCTACATCAATAACATTTGCAGCATTATATGTAACATAACCGGAAGTCTTTTTACCTTTTGTGATAACATCAGCATCGTTGACTGTTCCTACTTTACTGAAGTACGACCATAATTCATTTTTTGTTGTACTGCTACTTAATCCAGTAACGAATACAGATTTTGCTATTTGATCATTGCTTAACTGACTAAACATACTTGGAGCCTTTGTAAGCGCTGATTCATTTACACTTTTACCTCCAACAGGATTCATGACTTGACTAAACTCTTCAATGATTCGTTTGAAATCTTTGACACCTCCAGATGGTATAACTATTGTGTTACGCGACGAAGAAGTCCGCTCTGATATTTTAATATACATACCTTTAACATTTCTCTTAAGATCTACAAAGATATCTTTATTACCAACGTTGAATGTTCTACTTAAAACCTCCTCTGTTAAAGCAACATCCTTTTTAATTGCATCAGGAGCAGATGCTACATCACCTCCTCTCTTACCACCGGCGTTTTTGGACATTATAAGTACTATTTTCCTTCTTAACGACTCTTTTCTGTATTGTAGAATCTGTGCAGAATCTTTTGCATCTTTTGCAAAATTTTGCCGGTACACATGATCAATAATACACAAGTGACGATTATACGCCAAGATTATATAAATAAATATACGACTGCAAGGCTTTAACCATCACAGAGATCTCTCTTCTACTTCGTTCGCTGATAAACCCACTATTTCAGAACTTTTTTGGAGAAACCGGCCTATGGTTCCGGTTAAAAAAAAACGTCTATTCCTTGAGAGGATAAAGCGTTAAGAAGAAGTTACTTGTGAATAATGCCGACGAAGAAGACTCTAGTCGTCGTAAAGAACTTGCGCGATATCAGCCCAAAGAAACAACTGATCATAGCGCGGCAATTGCAAGATAGTGATGATTTATCTACATTAAAACCATCGTTATTAGGTAATACATCACCACAGAGACCAGTAAGAAATAATGAAGGAACTATTGTTGCTAGAAGTATATTGGGGGATCCAGCAATGTTTGAAGCAATTGAAAAGAAGAAAAGGGCACAATCATCGCCTAGTTCAAGAATGACTAGAATAAGCACTGGTAATAATCAAAACGTTTTCAGTTCTGAAAATTCACCTAGATCTGATGATGATGATGACGAAGATACACTTAATGCTGCTAGCTCAGATGAAAGTAGCGTAGTTGATATTAGTAGTAATATTATCGAGGATATAGCACCAGGAGATGAGTTATTACGTGATCCAGAAGAATATTTACGTACATTGAAACATCAACAAGATAAAAGTGCAGAAGTACGTCAATTTGAGAAAATGGTCTTATTACAATCTTCTAAATCAAATGTGTACAAGCCAAATGATAAGAAAACTATTACAATTAAAGAAGGTAAAATGCTTACCTTATGGCAACAACGTCAAAAAGATTGGGAAAGAATACAAGAAAATATTTCAAATAAATTAAAAGCCGGTAAAAATCATTCCTTAATGATGGAATCAATAGATGAATATCGCGCGAAGATTGAAGAGTATGACTTATTAGCTGCAGCAATACCACCAGAAGAAAGATTTGGTGCTAATGCATGGCAAAGAACATTACGAGGTGGTGGACCACGAACTATTGCAATTGGTCATATTTTTTCTGGTATTGAATGTGAAGTTGATGACAAATTTTATCCACCAAAAACAGTTAGAAAACCTATAAATAAATCAAAAAATGGTAATAATACAACATTTATTGATGAAAATCCAAGTGTTAAAGCAAAAAAGAAAGAATTAGCAAAGACTCTGGAGATGCTGCGACCGCACCAAGTTTCCTTCAACGATGCAAGCGACCTAGTGGTGAAGGGCCAAGACATGTTCAAGTGGGCATATGACACCTCGTCAGTATACTTTAAAGAAGTTGATTTAAAACAAAAATTACGTAAATTACATCGTGAAAGAATGCGTCATTTAATTGAAGAAGAAAATAATAACACCTTGTTAGGGAGTAGAGGCGGGAGTCGGCCACAGTCGCGTCAAGAAATTAATGGAGCTAATTTAGACTTACACACTCCACGTGAAATAACATTTGAAGGTTTAGTAGGTGAGGTAGTATACCAAACAGTGAAATTTACTAATACCGGTAACGTTGCATTGACTTATCAATGGATTCCACAGCCCCACAAGAATAGATCTGACGTTAGTATTAGCTTAGCAGCAAGTAGAAATTCACAGTTAAAGTCAAGAGAATATATGTTTAGTAAAGAACGTTTACAATTTTTTTGTGCACGTGATAACGGTAAAATACTACCTAAACAAACTATTGAGACGACGTTTATATTTTATACCAAGTCAAATCCCGGGGTATTCACTCAATCGTGGCTGTTAGACACCACTCCACAGTCCAATATCACTATCCTTGCTCATGGCAGTAACCCCAAGTCCAACGCCACAGTTCCGTTGAACATCAGATTAGTTGGTCAATCAGTAAGTTTAGATGAAAATTCATGGAAAAGAACCAAAATTAATAATTATATGGACGCAAGTGTAGTGCAAAAGATGGCGCAAGACGAGATCAATAACTGCCTGAAAAGAGTCAGGTTGCCTGTTCGCAAGAGTGATATAGAAGAGAGACAAATGCAAATATTTCAACGGGTAAATAGCTCAATTTTAATAGCATTGAGTAGTGTATTCGGTACTTCCACCAAGCTGTACATAACTCCTATAATCTTGAGGGATTTAACGGATTTATGTGAACGTATTACTGATTTCAATACACGGGTTGCATCTAGATTATTACATGTTTTAAAGCAATCAAGTCAGTTATTCAACGACTCACGCAGTGTTCCTGATGAAGCAAATAACTTGTCATTAACAGGTGTTGTCTTTGCAAATAAAGATGAAAATAAATTAAAAATTATTAAAAAAGAATTATTTCCAGAGGTAAATATTGAAATATTTGATGAGATCAATGAGTCGGACATCTCTCCTGCGTGGGACTACGACGTGTCCTCGATGCTGCGGGCTCTGGCTGTTAGTCTCGATCGTGCGCATCAAATCGCGCAAGTTGAGAATATGATAGCTGTACAAGTAGCAATTGATGAGAAAAATAGACTTAAAGAAGAACGTCGTTTAGCTAAGAAGGCAGCTAGAGAGGCGGCTGGTGATGATGATGAAGAGGAAGAAGAAGAGGAAGAGGAGGAAGAAGAAGAGGAAGAGGAGGAAGGAGCAACGGAGACACCTAAGCATCAACTTGTTCTTCTTGCTGAAGAATTAAAGGCGGAGTGTGTGGGTAAAATTAACTTACTGATGTTGCGACCAGCCTCAGCCGACCAAACCGCTTTGATCCAGACTTCGCTAGTAGATAAGTTGGATTTATTCGATGATTTTGATGCATCCAGTAGATCCGCTGCCGAGATCCCTGCACCTGTCGGTGACAATGCTCCACTTCCAATGATACCATTAGAAAGCCCTTTTACTAGTGAAGCTGGTGCATTGGCATGGAAAAATGCATTAGAATCAACTGCTCAACCAGTTGCTGCTACATCAGCACCTGCTAAAGGTGGTAAAGGTAAAGCTGTTGAAGCAGCTCCTACTGGTATCACTCCAGCCCAAGCCGATGCTTATTACAAGTCAATATATAAGCAAGTGTATGACTGTATCACGGACATCACTGATAAGATGTTCACCTCCATTGACGAGTCACTAGAGCAACAAACAAGAAGTGTCATTGATAACTGCAGCTATGCGGGGACAAAGTTACTTCAAATGGCATGTAACCGTGCAAGTGATATTGAAAACAAGTTTGTATTCATCCACATCAACGGTAACTCATTCACAAAAGCATTCAAAAGTGCCTTTGATGTAGCTAAAATTGAGCAGTTAAAAGTGTTACAAAATGCTATTCGAGCAACAGAAAATGGCGCGATAGGTATTGCGCTCGTCTACGAAAGTGGCGACAAGACGAACAACCAACTGCTCGAAAATGTCGACTTAATCAGGCAAACTATATCTAATTATTTTGATTCTAAACGACCTGATATCAACAAGTTGAAGAAGGAGAAGAAGAAGGCGTTAAAGCGCGGTCTGCCATGGTCGCCGTTCAAGCATTATGTGCACAAAGTTCATCCATGTCCCAACCTGGCTACTCTCTTACACGGTATTGACGACGTAGAAGTAAGGACTGTTGAGAATAGAGAGGAAGAGATTATTATTACTATTCCAGTATACATACTAGAAGATCTATCGCTTCCAGCTGTAACTCCTCCAGAGCCAGTGTTACCCGCGTTAGTTAGTAGTGATGACGAACCTGCTATTGACATCGGCTACGAAGAAAGCCTGGTAGAAAGACAACGGGTTTGGGACGCCAACAAACCATATCACGTGCCATGTGACGTGGTCGATAGCAAAGGTGCGACACATGTAGTGGACTGTTACTCTGATAGCACCGCAGCATTGAGAGAAATCTTCGACTTATCCAACTCTTATCACGAGTCTATTTGGGTTGAAGCGAACCGAGAAGTCTTGTTTTTACCTGCAACTAGCGCAATACAAAAATATTCCAGCACTTTGAAAGAAAATATTCTTGTAAGTCAAGAAATAAGAAACATGCTTGTGTGGGTAGGATTGCTGCAACTTATGCCTAGAGTCGCTGACCACATTGCTCAAGGCAATGCAATAGTTAAGCGCAATCAAGAGCTAGCTAATGAGTTAGCAGGCGATGGAGCAGAAGCTAGTGAAGGAGTAGAAGCTGCCGTGGAAGTCTCTGCTGAAACCAAGCATATCATGAATTTATTTCCGTCATGCGATGGTGTTGCTAATATCCCTAAATTCACTGCAGTTATCGGTGGTAGCATAACCACCGAGAAGTTTGCGGCGATTGATAACCTCATTGACCTGGCCAATACCATCATTATCTGCGGTGAGATGATGATCCCTTTCCTAGCCGTTATGTACAAGAAACAATATGTTTTTAGTAAACACGAAACAGGAAACTATAATGAAGTGTGTTTATATTTACTGAAGAAGTCCAAGCTGCGCGGCACGTTGTTGCTGCTACCAAACGATGTATTGATTGGCGATGAAGCAGTTAAAAATCTTGATAGAGTATACGAGAAGTATGATCCAGAAGCCAGGGATGAAGGTGTCGAGTATGAAGGAGAAAAGACAAATTTGGCACTAGACTCCACCAGCACCACAGTACAAAAGATCAACGGTTATATCTACGATGTAGGCTCCAGTACGTGTGAAGCCATCAGTGACACATTGAAAAGCAGTAACATCGTGCTATTATGGGGACCTGCTGGTGTTTGTGAATCTTCCGCATTTCAATATGGCCAACGATGCATCATTGAAAGCATAAGTAAGAAACCAGAAAACGGTGAAGGCAATACAGAGAGCGCTGAGAGTAATAGTAAGTACACAATAGTCCTAGGTGACAGCACATGTGAGTGGTTTAGTAGAGTAGTTGATGGTGACGGTGAAATGGGTGGAGACTTGGTCAAATATGGACGAGTAAGTTTCATGGACAGAAAGTCTGCACCATTTATTGGCATATTAACCATGCAAAATAGTAATTTATTATCAAATATTTTGTTGCGAGCACCGAATAGTGACGAATTTGTTTACAATGAAGTAGTTGTAAACAAGGATGAAGAAGAAGAGGAGGAAGAAGACGATGATGATGAGTAGAATATTGAGTTTATTTATCCGTAATGTATATAAAAGACAACATAAAATACTTAATTCAATTACAATAAGACAATGATAAATCTACAATTTAAACAAGTTTTGTGAACAATTAATGCAAATCTTACATGCGCATTGGTATGTCGTCTCCTCCCGAAAATACGTCCCCAAAGCCAAATCCACTATCCCTCCTTGGTTGTGCCACCCTCTTACTAGATTTGCTGTTTTTGTCTAAAGTTTGCTTGTTTCTGTCTATATTTTGCTTGTTTCTGTCTGAACTTTGCTTACGCAGTGGACTTTCAACGCTACCCATGACTGCCAGTTCATTCTCATCCAATGCTCTTTCCTTCAAGAATATTTTCGTGTACCAAACATAACCAATAGAAGAAAAGCAGCAAATTGCAATTAAAAGGATTCCAAATACCAATATAAAGGTAACTGTATCTACTCCTTCAAATTGGTATACATTTTTTACTCTATCTGATATGATATTCGTAACAGATGATGGATGAAATGATGGGACCATAGAAGGTGAACGATTAGCCATTTTAGTGACTGCAATATGCGAAGCACTCAAAGGTTACGTCTATTAAGCCTCCTAGCCTCAAATGGCACCAATTTCCTGGTTTTACCACGGAATTTTTTTGACAATTTTTTAACAGATAAAAAAAAATACTTTAAAAAGGAAGGAAGAGACCTTATCACGTGCTCGATTCTAGCGTGTTCGACATACTGTGCGTAGTTTAGTAAGATGCGCACGGAAGAAGCACTGAAGTTAGGCCAGTTGTCTTCCTTGGATGAGCCAGTTTATGAGACATTAATGCGTGATTTACGCCAGGTAGGAAGTAAATTACAAATTGTTCTATTGCCATTGGGTCAGTCAAGAAACTTTGATGTTGTGCAGAAGTTACGAGAATGGGACTTGTGGGGCCCATTGCTAGTTTGCTTGACTCTATCAACGATATTAAGTATAACCGCACCTGGTGACTCGGGATCATTAGTATTTGCTGCTGTATTTGTTATAGTATGGATAGGTGCTGGTGCAGTGACATTAAATGCACAATTACTAGGAGGAACTATATCATTTCTTCAAAGTGTTTGTATTTTAGGTTATTGTGTATTTCCATTGACACTTGCAGCATTTGTATTATTTATATTACATTTTATATTAAAAAATTTAGTAGTAAAGTTAATTGTAGTTGCAATAGGATTTATATGGAGTACAAGGGCTAGTGTAGTGTTCATGGAACGAGTTGTTAAGGAAGAAAGAAGGTTACTTGCTGTATTTCCTGTGTTTTTGTTTTATACATTCATTGCCTGGCTAATTATATTACAATAACTTCATTGACATGAATGACGATGTAACATGCGAGAGAGATAAAGAAAGGGAGAAAGAAAAGGACGGGAATAATATGCTATTTTTGTAATTTAAGGATTTAAAATTTTAATATTTCTATTTTCAGCTAAAAACTTTTTGTGACAGCTATTTCCTTTTATATAAACTAATATTTTCAGTAAACCTCCATGAATATAGTGCTCTGCACACTGCAATATGCGGTGGAATGTGCAGCCAAGATGTACCTCATAATGCTTACTCAACTTGGTATTCAACTTCTTATATTTTGACTCTCGCTCTTCAATTCTTTCCTTCATACTATTACGCAGGTCGATGTCACCATCGTCGTAACTATCAATATTATCAAATAAATAATAAATTTCTTCGCAGGATTGGACCCATTCTTCTCTAGTCTTGATCTCAAAGGTGTTGTCGACCTCAATATATACAGCAAAGTTAGAAACATGGTATTCGTTGGCAGCGTCCCACGCCACACAAGGATTTGGATTTGAATCTTCTATTTCTGGAAACATTTGTGCTAAATGCATCACTAGCATATCACTTTTATCCACCCCCAACACCACATCTATCTCGTTATATTGGGGATATAGAAACAAAACTGGCCACTTCTCATCGCGACTTCCTTCTTCTCGATAGGGAATGATGCTCTGATTATGGAATGCAGTTTTAATGCTTTTAATACTTTCTAGTATTTGCGGATGATACCCGAGTCGTACCTTGTTCGCTTGACACAGTTGCCACGCATCGTTCCATTTGGCACTCTCTTGTGCTAATTTTGCATCAGCTTCTACCTTTTTTACTAGTAATTTACTTACTTCAGTACTACATTTCTCTTTGAATGCAATGATATCCGTCATATTTTCATTGTCCCCTTTAAATATTTCAATGACTTCGTTGCAAGCATCTAATGCCAACTGATACTTCTTGATTGCAATCAATGACTTAATGCGGCGATAATGAGCTTTCATATTCTTGACCCATAGCTTTATAGCCACGTCACAATCTTTTATACATGAACCATAGTTCAATAACGACAAGGAGGTTAAAGCTCGATTGCCTAGTAACTGCGATTTGGATAGATCGATATCAATACTTGCATCTTTTATATCCTCAGTACCATCATTGCGCGCTTTATATGCATTTTCAATATACGTTAAAGCATGAGAATAACAATTATGAGCATCATGATAATACTTATTCTTTTTACTTAATTTCGTTTCAGAATTAGATTTTTTGACCCATTCATTACCTTCATCTTTATACATTTGAGCAAGTTCCATATTTGTTTTATCTTCTTCTCTTATAGCTCGGAATGCATCTACTAATGGATTACCTTCTAAATCTTCAGTAGTTGTTGCAAACATTGGATGCTTCATTGGGTCTCCTATAGATGCTATATAATCGGATCTCTCCTTATCACTCTTAAAACCTTCACCACGAGCCAACGCCTCTTCGATCCAATCATCGAAACCAGACATCGCACAAGTTTAATCTTTTAAACCTCAATCAATAAGACAAAATATATTGAGAAAGAAACAATCACTTTGTTGTAGGAATGTGTTTCAAGTAATCCAAATGGTCGCAGGGCGCTGGATTCACACGGTATTGGGAAGGAAATGGCCCAATTTAGGAAAATCGGCGACGAGTTCCGGTCGAGTGGGTGTGGATCCTCCGATGAAGCTGAGTCACGTGAAATTTGAAACTTTAAGCAGTGCGTTCTACTTCAAAGCCGACTTCACAGCCATAATTGCTTCAAGCCTGGGAATACTGTGTGAATTCTCAAAGGAATCTTTCAAAAATGCCTCCTGGAATAATGCGATTACAGGTATTAGTGGCTGTGTTGGTATTATTTGTTATCCAACTAAGCGCTTATATTTCACGTGTTACTCATAATGGTCGACATAAAAGTGAACTGAGAATAAGTGAAAAAACAAAAGAATATTTCTTGAAATTAGACAAAAACGTGAAGGAATCTTCAGGCGCTGGAGGATCTTCATCGTTAGCTGGATTAGAGCGATTAGAAAGTAGCTGGAAAAAGTTGCGAAATGGTGGTTGGAATGAAGAACCACAAATGATAGTTGATAACAGTAAAGATTATATTGAAAAAATTATTGATTCTGACACAAAGAAGTATGATTTTACAATCCTTGGTGGTAATTTAGGAATTTTCTATGCTTTAGCACTTCAATTGAAAGGTTATAACACCTGCGTCATAGAGAGGTTCTCTGTGCGCGGAAGAAGCCAGGAGTGGAATATTAGTGGAAAAGAGTTAAATAGTCTTGTAAGACTAGGTTTATTAACTGAAGAAGAGTTAAAATCAATTATAAATATTGAGTTTAATCCAGTAAGAGTGGGTTTTAATAGCGACACCAGCCCAGGCACTGAGCAGTTCAACATATATGTGAAGGATGTATTGAATTTAGGAGTGAAGCCAGATGCTCTTATTGAAATAATTAAAAATAAATTTATCGCTGCGGGAGGCTGCATCAGAGAGAACATCGAATTAAAATGCATCGATGTATATGCAAATGTTGCAGAAATAAGTGTGTCACAAAACAGTAATGAAAAGGAACGTATTTATTCGAATATAGGTACAGACTCACGCACTGGCCTACTCACTCACTGGCCTACTCACTCACTGGCTTACTTACTTACTCACTGGCTTACTTACTTACTCACTCACTAACTAACTGTAGTCATCGATTGTATGGGGAATCAGTCGCCAATTACACGGCAGATAAGAGGCGCTGTACCACCTGACAGTATAACCATTGTAGTTGGCACCTGTGCGCGGGGATTTGATTCCAGTAATAACACCTATTCAGACCTCATATACACTGATTCAAAAATAAAAGTAGGAAATAGTTCAAGTTTACAATATTTCTGGGAAGCTTTCCCATGTGGATCAGACCCGCGCGACCGAACCACTTACTTGTTCACTTACTTGGATGCCAAGCCAGAAAGACCGTCGATTGGAGAAATATTTGACGATTATTGGGAATTATTGCCGCGATATCAAGGTGTAGATGTCGAGAACCTTGAACTATTAAGAATATTGTATGGCTATTTCCCAACATATCGACAATCACCATTGGCGACCCCATTCAATAGGATTCTAGCCGTTGGCGATGCAAGTGGAATCCAGTCACCTCTTTCATTCGGTGGATTTGGTTCATTAACTAGACATATTTCTCGTATAACAAATGCATTAGATGAAGCAACACGGTATGATTTAATCGCAGCAAAAGATTTGTCGTTGATAAATGCGTACCAGCCGTCACTGTCTATTGCATGGATGTTTCAGCTGGCAATGAGTGTTCGCGTAAACACAAAACCGATGAGTGACACTGTCATTGTTGACACGTTATCAAACATGTTTCGTTCCATGTCCAAGCTAGGTGATGAGACACTTATGCCTTTCTTGCAAGATGTTTTAATGTTTAATCCCCTATTCCGCACTCTGTTGAGTGCCGCCGGGCAAGATTTACTTACGCCGATTAAGACCGCTATTCACGTTGGTGTCTTGGCCCTCGCTGACTTCACATATCACTTTGTTTTCCTATATTTATTCACAATTTTGCATAATAATGTCTCTGCTCCATTACTTAAAATTGCTCAAGTTTTGCCACCAAAACAGCGGTATTTCATCAATAGATTGGCGGAGCAATGGAAGTTCGGAAGCGGGTTGGACTATTATGACCACTGAGTGTGCTTTGTATTTATAATGTTGTATCAATGTTTTGTATTCACGCTTCACGTCCGCCTTCATGTTTCACTAACTCATCTATTTGTAGCGACACTTCGTGTAAACAGTCTGCTAATGCCCGCCGGTACACCCTTGCATTGAACATGACAACTCACGCACTGTCCTGACTGTTCAGCTTGAACTGTTGCTAGTATTAGCCTACTGGGGAAGATGCTGCTTCATTTATTCAGTCTTTTCTTGGTGATATTCACATTGTTTCCTGTGGAAACTTTTCATGTTACTAATTATATTGCACGGAAAAGCCATAACAACAATATTAAAATGGTTTGGTATGACACCTCAGTTAGCTTAACAATAAATGGTGTCACAACCCCGGAGGCATACGCATTGTTTAGTCAATTAGATCAGCACCCTAATTGGAGTCCTTGGCTGCATAGTGTAGATTATAATCGAAAAACAGGAGTAAGTAAATGGACATTAAAGACACTAGGACTTTCGTTTTCATGGAGGGCCAACAACACGTATATGGACGATACTACAATACAGTGGCAAAGTATCGAAGGGTTTCAAAATAAAGGAAGGGTTGTATTTCAATCAAGCACATCTAATAGTACTTCAACTACAATGAAGTTGACATTATCATATGACTTACCTCAAGCTGCAATTACTGTGTTAGAGTCTCTAGGACCTCGTGCACAAAACTTCATACAGGAAACATTACTTGAAGATTTGAAAAGATTTCGGGCTGTTTTATTAAAGGATATAAGAAATAAAAGGATGGATAGCTTTAGAGCTAAAAGTTGACATTTTTGTAAATAAAAAACACAATTTAACAAACCGCTTATACTGTCATGTATTCTATAGGGTCCTCGCTGCTGTCCTTGAGCAAACCAAATGTGGTTTCACCAAAAGATGCTTCTTGGATAAGATTATACATGGTATTACGCAGCACCTCACGGGAAACTTCAAAGAAGTCGTTATCTAATACTAATAATTTTTCTGGTTTTATTTTTTGCAACGATTCGACTCGCTTGGAGCCATTCATTATTTCTTTATGATAAACGCCATAAACAGGGGTACCAGTGACTCCACTTTCTTTTAAGGACGCACTCGATAGATTTCTCTTATAACCTTGTTCATAGACATCTAGAGCAAAGTCAGCGAGATTATCACTATATAAGATATCACCAATAACTTTGCATAACACATCTTCAGACGCGAATCTTACTTCACGATCTCTCTCACTTAAAGTATCAATATTAGAGCCGCCACCGAGGACGGGTGCGCTCTGCTTCAGATACGGTATGAACTCCTTTTTGATGGGTTGTACGTATTCCTTTAACTTGTCTGTATTATCAAGAACAGCACCGCTTGCAATGTGTCCCTTGACATGAATAGCATAAATTTGAGGCGCACCTAGTAGTTCTCCGTTAATAATTTGCGACCCTTTGAGGACATTCTCACGTCTATTGACAACAGCCGTAGTTGGTCTATGAGGTGATCCTTTATTACTTTTTCGCTCAATAGAACTGGAAATACTTTTATCAATGCTTCGTCTACTACCTTGTGGTGCAGTCTGTGAGCGAAGTGGCAATGCATTTGTTAAATTATTTCTACTTTCAAGCTCATGCGCGGCTATGTCCTCGCTAGATTTAGGTATAACATTAGGTAACTGCTGCAAATACCCATTGCTGTCAACAGTAGTGGGTAACTTAGGAAACTTATCAAACTCCATCATGTTAACTTCACTCATTTTAGACGTTAGTGATGCAGTTGGGCGCACAATAACACTGCTGTGGGCCACCTCTATATCTGTTTTATCTGATGACAATGCACTATTGATGCGACTGCTCAAACCAACAGCAGCCCGTCGCGATTCTCGGGCATTTGGAATAATTTCACGTGTGATAACAATAATCTTGTCATGAAACATAAAAGGTCTCGAGTTTCCACCGATTTTGATATCAATAACACAATGTTCACGCCATTTCAACTTGGTATGAAGCGGAGTAACAGTTAGAAAACCGTCCGCGAATAGACTGCAGCCTTTTAAATCCAAGTCAACGACGATGGTATTCTGCGAGTTATTGCGTATAATAACCAACTGATGACCAACGGATCTGCTGGGTATCAAACCAAAGTCTATGTTGTCGTTGCTTATGGTCAGCAGCTGCTCCTTCAGGGTAATACTGCGATGCAGCGGATATGTGTTCGTGGGCACAGTTGGAGTATCTCGCGTTGGATCGTACCCAAGTAAAAGCAATGCAAACCTTAAATGCTGCGGTAATACGGTAGTCTCCGACGATATGCGCCCTCGAGGGAACATATTTTTAACAATTTTATTCACTTTGTCAGGCTGAATACTACCTATAAAACTAGCATTATCTAAAATTGCAACCGAGTCTTCACCTATAACACTGTTCTGGTTGATACTCATGATACTGTTCTCCTTACCCACGCCGATACCTATCCCTGAGTACAGATGCGACATGGAGTTTGACTCTATCGATCCTGATGGGTCATAGCGGTTATTACCCGCGTCAATGAGACCGAGGGAAGCTTTCTCAACAACAGGTTTGTATTCTATATTGATTTCAAACTCATATAGATTTGCTTGAATAGGGCAGAAGCACACATCAAGAAAAACAGATGATTTTGCGTTGATGACGCCGACTGGGTTCGCGATAGTGATGATATTCAAACCAAAATTTGCCTCGTTAAACGCCTCAAACTCTTTCATGTTAACAGTATATTCAACATTTTGGGAGCTCACGTTAGTTATTTCTATTTGCTGTCTTATGGCTTCATCAAAAGGGATCCCAATAGGCACAGGATTCCCTCTATACACTCCATCAGTGCCAGTAGGACCGAGGAGGAGGAAGGTAGAGCCTTTGTGCACTTCTAAGTGGTCTGATGATAATGAATTCTTTAGCTTGTTCACGCTATCAATCACATTCAAGACTCTATTTCTAACAGTAGTAAGGGCAGAATTACGGTGAGATACAGAGGAACGATTGATGTTCGACTCCCGATGAAGTTGTTGCAACGATTTCGGTGGGGGTGGATACGACAGGGTTTGACCTATTAATTCCAACATAAACACTCTACCACGATCGACCTTCACTACCAGAGGCACCTTGTGCATCCCATCGTACTTCAAATGCGAATAATTATAAGATAATTTCAATGTAACACTCTCACCAGGTTCTAGAGTGCCATATTTAGGCTCGAATGTAAAGCAATGCAACTTCTCAATGGTATCTATGATCTGATTCAGTTCCGCCGAAGGTTCGTCTTCATTGCACCACGTTTCCAAGTTTAATTTCTTATCATTTGGCCATATTGTAGTGAATGATGATGTTAAAAATCCGTTATTTTCTAATTTTAGATAAATATATTGCGCGGGATTGCCGAGCATGTTAGGTGTGAACATGAAGGAGTATTTCTTGTACAGCGACAGGTCAGGCGAGGACTTGCTATTGTTAACAGATTCCAAGTCAGTTAATGGCAATGCCAAGTCTGCATTCATTGCTGATATTGAAAATTGACGCCATAATTGACTTATATCTGTGCCGTAATGATTACCCACGTCGGTGCGGATGTCAGTGAATGCAAGGGTAGGGTATGACGCCCTCGCAGTGACATTAGCCGACAAAGGAAGAAAGCTAATAGCATCACTACTTGTAGGTGATTCCATATTATCCATTTGTATTTTCAACAGACACGCTTCTTCATTCGACAGCACTATTGGCTCGCCTTTGTCATCAACTGCTTTTATTTTCGCAATAATTGTGAATTCGAATAAACCGGGACGCACCGAGTGAAATGTGAATGGAACTCTTTTCTTGGAGCGAGCCGGTAAGATTCCAGATGGATGTTCACAGAATAAACTATGCTTTCGGTAGGAGGAATCTTTGTTCGCAACAAGCGAAGCGCGGTCTTTAACGGTTATTATGTTTTCGTACGCAGATACATACGTTAGGTTATCCACATCAGACACTAACTCTTCTTTATACATGAGCTGGTATGACATATTGCTGTCAGATATGTTTTCAATATATATATCCTTTGTCTCCGGAGTATCGACTAGTTTTGGTACAGGAGTAACCCTTGGTGGATCAAAGATCAACGCACCAACGTCGCCTTGACCAATAATCATTACAGATATAGTTTGCAACAATTCAGGCGGTTGAGAAGTACCTGGTTGTCGCGCATCCAACACAATACTTGGATCTCCTCCTATTGAATACACTTTAACCTTCAATTTATAACGATACTGTTTTGAGTGACGTGGAGCGAATGAGATGGTTATACTTGCAGACTCGTTGCCCCGCAATAGTCCTTTCATGTGACACAAGCCAACACAAAGACTCTCTCCAGGATCCTCCATATTCTCAATACTAAGTGAATATTTCAGTGGAATTCGTGTGGCATTTTTATAAAATAATTTTCTATTTGAAGAAAGTCCGACAAATGTTGGCCTGAGGAAGAAGGTCCCGAGCAGACCGTTAGGGACATGTTGCTTACACTGTAAATCATTTTGCTTAATTCCGATACTTTTACCAGTTTCAACATCAGGAAATACAAGGTAAGGAACGGAACTTGAGCCTTCTAAGAACAATTTACCGGTGCATTCTCCATTCACATAACACCGTAGTAAGTCGGAAAAAGTTTGATTATCTATTGGACTAAACTTGATCACTATCAAAGCAAATTTATCTGCTGGTATTTCTCCTGCAACTGGTTTAACAGAAAATATTCTCGGCTGCTCCTCCTTCACACTGTCTGTGATAAGCTTTGACTCATTCCAACCAAAGCTAAACCGAAATGTAGCCGGTAAATTACTAGTATTTTTTAACATGATTGTTAAGTAAGTGCTATCACCTAAGTATGTGCTAGGGAAGACTAACTTGTCGTCATGAATGTTATTGCCGCATACTTTAACTCTAGCTAATAGTTGTCCAGAAGCGAATGTGTGACCCATGAGCTTGGTAGTGAGGCACCATGGAGGTGTCATAGTGGGATCATTCACTAGACGGAAAGTGCGTTGATTCTTGTAATACACAAATGCTTCCAGCTCAAGGAAGTAGTTGACGTCTACTTGACTAGGTCGGAATGTTATATTGAATTTGACTGTACTATGCGCGTTGCAATCAGCTACACTTGGTTCACATATAAAGGGATAACTAACATCGTCGTTGGTATAGTATTTACCCACTTGCCACGCCACAGTGACTTTGCCGTTGGTGTTGTTCTTAAGTGTTATTGTCTTAGTCACTGACTCGGTAAGGTGTGGAGTATAACCAAAATCTAATAAATTTGCACTGAGTGTTATTAGTTTCTTCACTTCATTTGTATCATCTATAAAATATTCATGCGCAGTTGAAATATTACACCTTGTAGCTTCTGCAGTGCGAGTTAGTGGATTAGTATATAAAGGTACTAATAGCGGCGCAGTACCCGCCTCTCCGACATTAGCGAATAGCTTATCGTGATTCTTAAGACCCTGTGCATTCTTGTATAGTTCATCCAACTCATCTGGATTCAAAGTTCCATATCCGCTAGCGTGTCTATTTCTAAATGCTTGTATATGCGCATGTCTTAGTGGAGCCGGACGCTGTTCTCTTATTTCACCGTGAGCTCTTATATATCCACTACCCATAACATCAAAAAATAATGGTAATGAATCAGACAATAAAACAAATATTCTTCTACAGTAATTCATAGGACTATCGGGCATGAATCGAATAGTAACGGCTGTTTGAAATCTAGGCGGACATACGCCAAGCTTTGGTTCTACTTGGAATATACTGTCATGGCAGTCAATACTGAATGACGTAGGATTGTCACTGTCATTATACAGGTACAATATTCGTGTCTCGCTATGACCTAACTCTATGTCATTAAAATTGAGGGAATTACCAGGAGATCCGTCAGGAAATATTGTATCTTTTGATACAAAAATCCCACTTTTATCCTTGTACAATGCAACCGTTAATGGCCTACAAAGTCCTTGAATTGTAAATGTTTTGGAACAATTACCTGGAGTTTTGTACGTGTACCGATCGATGGACAGTAACCCTGGTGCTTTAGGATGATAAAATATGGTAACAGGTAACTCACTATTGGCATCTATCACGCCGACACGAGGCGTTATATCAAATACTTCATCGCGATCATTATCTTCTCTTACTAATTCAAACTCTGCAGGTACAACACCACTATTACGAAGCACAATTTCTTTTTTCAATAATGTAGACCCTAAAGGTGTACCACAAA
>JACCDO010364468.1_pt1 | contig 21706 bp, 21 predicted proteins | sample 7446101 | NCBI WGS metagenome assembly JACCDO01 (sample SAMN15323440, study PRJNA562643) | freshwater metagenome | isolation source: river surface water | place: USA:Blue River Watershed | collected 2017-08-16
ACCGCTCACCGTGTTTGGTGTCGCGCTTGCACTCAAGCGCCATCCGGAGCTTACGGCCGCGCTTCTACAAAACGATCACGAAATCGCATCGCATGGCTTACGTTGGTTGCACTACCAAGGCATGGACGAAGCGACGGAAAGAGCACATATGGCTGCCGCCACTGCCATGCTTAAGGAGTTGACCCAGGGCAAGTGGCCGCTTGGCTGGTACACAGGTCGAGATAGCCCCAATACGCGCCGACTTGTTGCAGATCATGGTGGTTTTGAGTACGACAGTGACAACTATGGGGATGACCTACCGTTCTGGACTGACGTCACCAAAACGGACGGGAGCAAAGTTCCCCAGCTCATCGTGCCCTACACGCTCGATTCAAACGACATGCGGTTCGCTACGCCACAAGGGTTTAATACTGGCCAGCACTTTTTTGAGTACCTACGTGATAGCTTTGATGTTCTGTATGCGGAGGGGGAAGACTGCCCCAAAATGCTCTCCATTGGCATGCATTGCAGGCTTTTAGGTCGCCCGGGCAGAATGGCGGGTTTAATTCGTTTTCTCGATCATATTGAAAAGCATGATCGCGTATGGATGTGTCGAAGAATCGACATCGCCCGTCATTGGAAAGCTCACCATCCTTACAAAGCCAAGTGATGTTCCTGCTCTACAATGCTTATATTGAAGAAGAAACGTTGCCCGAATGAATAATCGTCAAGCTTTACCCGCCCTAACTCTCGGGGCGATTGGTGTCGTCTACGGCGACATCGGAACGAGTCCAATCTACGCACTCAAAGAAATTTTCAACGGTCATCACCCGATACCCGTCACCCCAGACAACGTCATGGGGATGCTGTCTATCGTTTTTTGGTCGATTATGTTGGTTGTGTCGATTAAGTACGTCGCCGTGGTCATGCGCGCCGATAACAAAGGTGAAGGCGGCTCACTCGCACTGCTCGCCATGATGACAGAAAAGACACAGGCTCTGGGTCTAACAGGCATCGTCACGATGCTTGGTATCTTTGCCGCAGGCCTATTTTTCGGGGACAGCATGATCACCCCAGCTATTTCCGTGTTGTCTGCGGTCGAAGGTCTGGAGATTGTCACCCCTAAGTTCACGCCTTTCGTCATGCCAATTGCCTTAGTCATTCTGACGGGGCTATTTGTGATTCAAAAACATGGCACGTCACTTGTTGGAATGTTTTTCGGGCCAGTCATGGTCTTATGGTTCAGCGTCTTGGGATTTCTCGGCATTTTGCAGATCGTACAGAATCCAGAAATTCTATTTGCGCTCAGTCCGGTCTACGCGTACCACTTCGCTGTCGCTCACCCAACGCTTACCTTTTTTTCCTTGTCGGCCGTCGTGTTAGCGGTTACAGGTGGCGAAGCGCTCTACACAGATATGGGGCATTTTGGACGTCGTCCAATACGTCTCGCGTGGTTTAGCTTCGTACTGCCAGCCTTAGTTCTGAACTATTTTGGTCAGGGCGCGTTATTGCTGTCGAATAAAGACGCGATCGAAAGCCCGTTCTTCAAACTAGCGCCTGAATGGGCACTGATCCCAATGGTCGTATTGTCGACCCTTGCTGCAGTCATCGCATCTCAAGCCGTGATATCAGGGGCATTCTCGGTGTCACGTCAGGCAATACAGATGGGGCTGTTGCCTCGCATGTTGATCATCCACACTTCGGGCGAAGAGAAAGGTCAAATTTACGTTCCCTTCACCAACTGGGTGCTATTTGCCTGTGTGATCGCGCTGGTGCTGGGATTCAAGACGTCATCGAATCTCGCGTCTGTCTATGGAATCGCTGTAACAGGAACGATGCTGATTGATACGATTTTGATCGCGTTTGTCATGCGACTCATTTGGAAATGGTCTTGGTTCACCACAACGCTCGTTGCTGGTTTCCTCATTCTCGTGGACGGCGCGTTCTTCGCTGCGAATGCTGTCAAGATTCCAGAGGGTGGCTGGTTTCCAATTGGTATCGGTTTGATCACATTTGTCGTGCTGACAACATGGCTCAGGGGCCGTAAGGTCCTTGGGGCAGAAGTTGCAAAGCAAAGCATGCCAATGGACCTTTTTATACAGGCGATCGATGACGTACATCGCGTCCGCGGGACGGCTATTTTTATGACGAGTTCGGTCAGTGGCGTGCCCACCGCTCTCCTTCACAACCTGAAGCACAATCAGATCCTGCATGAACGTGTCGTGTTAATGACAATCAACACAGCCGATACACCTTTTGTAAAAGACGACGAGCGCTTAAAGTACGAAGACCTTGGTAAGGGCTTTAGTCGAATCGTAGTCCGTTACGGCTTTATGGAGAACCCGGACGTACCGCGTGCACTCTCGCTCTGCCAAAAGTTTGGTCTGACGTTTGACATGATGTCCACGACTTTCTATTTATCACGCGAAACAGTCGTGCCTTCAGGTCAGCGAAGTATCTGGGCGATGCGCGCACAACTCTTTAGGATCATGTCCAAAAACGCTACAAGCGCCACAGACTTCTTCAAGATTCCTGCGAACCGTGTCGTGGAGCTCGGCACTCAACTTGTGATTTAACACATATGGTCAACGCACAATTGGAGTTTCGCAGTGATAATTGTGGCCGTGCTGCGCCCGAAATCATCGACGCTATCGTTCGCTGCAATGCAGGTACAGCACTCGGATATGGTTCGGACGATCTGACCAGTACACTGCAAGATCGAATGAGTGCGCTCTTCGAACGATCTGTTCGAGTGTTTCCTATTCCGACTGGCACAGGTGCGAATGCGTTAGCGCTTGCCTCAACAACGACCCCATTCTCTGCCGTTTATTGCAGCCCCGAATCACATATCAACACTTCTGAATGTAACGCAGCTGGTTTTTTTGGTGCGGGATTGAAAGTCACTGCACTGTCCGGTCAGTATGGAAAGCTTGATCCAGCCGCTCTCGCGGATGCGGTGCGCTCTGCCGGCAAGGGTATGGCCCACAAAAGTCAGCCGGCTGCAATTAATCTTGTTCAGGCTACAGATTTGGGTGCGGTGTACACATGCGACGAGGTCGCACAGCTGAGTGCTGTCGCAAAAGCGCACGAGATGATTACACACATGGACGGTGCTCGCTTCGCCAACGCTATCGCGCATTTGGGATGCACTCCAGCGGAACTCACGTGGAAGTCCGGGGTAGACATTCTCTCGTTCGGTGTGACCAAAAATGGCGGGTTGTTATCAGACGCCATTGTTGTATTCAATGACGAGATCGCCAGTAACATCGGCTTTCATCTTCGACGTGGTGGCATGATATGGTCCAAGATGAGATTTGCGTCAGCTCAGATACAGGCATATATCGAAGATGATCTCTGGATCCGTCTAGCCTCGCAATCGAATGCTGCGGCGACTGCATTAGCACAAGCTATTCAACGCATTGAAGGTGCGCGAACCATCGCCCCTGTACAAGCGAACGAGGTGTTTCTAGCGATGCGTGCTGAGGCGCTCGATCAATTGGCGAGAAATGGGGTGTTGTTTTATCGTCGGGGTCCAGAGCTCGCACGACTCGTTTGTCGTTGGGACACCACCGAGAGCGAAGTAAAACAACTTGTTGATCTGATAGAAAAAGCGGCGGTTGCAGCTTAGTTATTGAACGGTCTTTTGGAGCATCACATGACTCGGATACTCAAGTGTTTTACCTTGGCGCTGCTGACGTGTCTTGGATTGTTTGTATCGAACGCATACGCATCGTCGGGTCTTACGCTCGCTCAATATCGTGAGTGGAAGAAGGATCCAATAAAAAAAGAAATGCTCACGACGTACACGGCAGGGATGGGTCAAGGGGTTGTGTTTTCAAACGTCCACAACAAGTCTTTCAATATTCCTCAAATATTTTGCCCACCTGGCGATCTGCCGATTACCGGAGATCTCACAAACCAAATTCTTGAGAACTTCATCGCCAAAAATAATTTCAAGCCGACAGACGAAATTTCAATCATTTTGATCTTCGCGCTTAAGAACGCCTATCCTTGCAGATAAGTCTCAACACTCATCTCTTGAGCTTCTTCATTTGCTCGGATAAGTAGCGAAAGCCACTCGAGGCGTCTTGATAGAAATAAATGTCAAAGTCCGCGCAGGCGAATACGCGGTCGGGACTTCCTAGCAAGCGAGTATCTTCGTCATAGATTGCCCCTTTCAGGCGAATACCATCAACAGGGCGACTAACAATAACCCCGTTGATCTTGAGGTCGCGGTAAGTCTCACGGTTATTCAGCCATAGCGTCGGTTCAAAATGCTCATTTACCTGTAAAGCACGCGCACTAGATTGTCGATAAGCATCAAGCGTTCGTGTGGTCCAGAATGTGCCGACGACATTAAACGATTTATCAGCCATTGCTTGATTGAAGCAACGGATAGCAGCGTGTGCGCTACTCGGCTGAGCCCCATGTCTCCAGGACAATGAAGCCATGGTCGGAGTTAGGAAAAGTGCTGCGGATACCAGAACGAGCGAGCATAGTGCAGCGACAGAGAAGTAGACTCTCGACTGAATCCAGGAGCGCGTCGATGCTTGTAACGGAATGATAAGAAAAACAAATATTGGAAATATTGCGATCGGTAAAAAATAGCGCATCAAATAGTTACCGGAAACGATCGTTCCTAACAAAGTCACGACGGCGGCACCCGTAGAGAACAAGGTAATGAACGCTAACGCTGGGCTCGTTGACGGACGCTCAGTTCGATCGCGCATTGTCGAGATCACATACCTGGATGTCACGATAACCGCCACAAGCAACAGCACAGCAATAACCGTGTATTCAAACGTGCTAAATGGCGAAGCTGATACTTTGACAAGGTTACTACCAACACCCTGTAGTCCGTCCATGAATGATCGGAGATGAATATACTTACCAACTGATTTCCCGACATGGTCAGAAAAAATCATGCGCAAGAGCTGACCTAGCACCACACCGAATATGATTGCGACGACGAGTCCGCCTGCGTCGCTCTTCTCAATTAGTTTGAGCAAGCGAATCCCCACAATCGCAAGAACAAAGGGAATGGCACCTTGCAACAAGAACATAGGATTTGAAAAGTACGTCGCGGCGGCACAGAGTCCGATGACTAAATATGAAATTCTGCGCTGGCCTCTAGAATCAGACAGCACACGACAAGTGACCCATGCGATCAGTAGAGCGCTAAGAATTGATCCAAAGTAATACGTATTAAATAGCACGAGCGTTACAAGCGCTGTGACGTTCACTTCTGCGCGTTGCTCAAGTGCGATGTAGAAAAACAAAAGCGCGCTGGCGATCAGAGAAAACCCCGTTCGGGTTGAACGATTCGCGCCAGCAGCCGCAGCAATCTTGTATAGAAGGAATACGCATAAACAAAAGTTGATGACGGCATTAAAAATGAAAGAGGATTCAAGTGTTGGCGCTAAGGCATAGCAAATTAAATAGATAAGGATCTCTGGAAAGAAAAATATTTGAGATGAAAAAGTCCAGTCCCTCACCTCACCGGAAAACAGTGACTGTGCATACAGGGCTAACGTAAGTGAATCACCGTTGAATAGAAAGAGTTCTTGCCAATTGGACTGAATCAGATGTCCAGTCGCAAGAAGCGACAACCCTAAAACAAGGATTGCGGTTGCAATCGTGACGCCGGCGTGCAAAGTCCGACTTGTCTGTTGCATTGTCTTCCCTACCCTCTATCTGTACGGGAAATCATGGAATTCAGCTTTATACCCAGCACCATGAAAAAATTATTCCAAATCGTACTTGCAGGCATCTTCGACACACCATGCTCGCGCTCGGTAAATTCAATTGGTACCTGACCGATTTTTCTGCAAATACTTGCCGCTTTGAATTTCAAGTCAATCAAAAATCCATAACCCGCATGATTCAGAGCAGTGAGGTCAATGCGTTTAAGCAAATCGATCGAGTACATGTTGTAGCCGCCGGTATAGTCGGAGACGTGACTGCCTAGAATGAGGCGTGCGTATATATTGCCACCTCGGCTGAGCATTTTGCGATGCCACTGCCAGTTTGGACTTGAACCGCCCGGTATATAGCGTGACCCAAGGACAAAATCACACCCTGTCTGTGTAAGCGCAATAAATTCGCTCAGATACTTGGGATTGTGGGAGAGGTCCGCATCCATCTGCATAACAAAGTCAGGTGGCGCTGATAGACCAACCATGCGACTCAAGCCGTCGATGTATGCCTTTCCCAGGCCCTCCTTCTTGGGGCGTACGATTAACTCGACCTGAAACGTTGAAGAAGACAAGCGTTCCGCGGACGTATTTACGACGCTCGCCGTACCATCGGGTGATGAATCGTCCAAGACATACACACTGAGATTGACATCCGGATGTTGCTTTCCGACTTCAGCTAAGTGACTTAGCAAAGTATCAATATTTTTAGACTCGTTGTAGGTCGGTACGAGTATGGCTAGCCTCAAGGAATGGCTCACGTGAATTGGAAGCGCGGGCTTCGCATGTTGAACAATCCCCAGCGGTTAGACGGCAGCCGCTAGAAACCCAAGGCCTGAATTGTAAAGGGGTTAGCTTCTTTTGAAAGCTAACCCCTTTGATTTTACTGGTCGGGACGGCGGGATTCGAACTCGCGACCCCTTGCACCCCATGCAAGTGCGCTACCAGGCTGCGCTACGCCCCGAAAGACTGAAAGTATAGCAGAGGCGGCAAGCCCCTGCCGTGGCCGAAGCCGCTAACCGAGATTGAGTTGACCGCTAGAACTGTGTCGACTCTGAGCATGCGCAAGCATGTCGCGGATACTAGTCAGTTCAGTACGCAATGCAAGCAGCTCTTGAGCCGTTAGTCGCACTGCTGCGTCGGGGTCCTGCTGTGGCACTTCCCTGCCCTCACCCAGACGATTGCGTGCCCCACTGATGGTGAACCCCTGCTCATACAAGAGCTCGCGGATCTTACGAATCAGCAGAACCTCATGGTGTTGGTAATAACGTCGATTACCACGCCGCTTTACGGGCTTGAGCTGCGTAAATTCCTGTTCCCAGTAGCGCAAAACGTGTGGTTTAACGCCGCACAAGTCGCTCACTTCACCGATCGTGAAGTAACGCTTTGCTGGAATTGGTGGCAATACAAAAGGCTTGTCTGAAATCGTCATAACCTTGGCTTAATACAAAAGTCGGTAGAGAGGCGGCGCTCTTAAATCACTGACTGATCCGGGCTTTCAACTGCGCCCTTGAGTTTTTGGCTGGCATGAAACGTCACTACCCGGCGGGCGGCAATTGGAATTGTCTCACCCGTCTTAGGATTACGTCCCGGGCGCGGTGGTTTGTGTCGAACCTGAAAGTTACCAAATCCTGACAGCTTGACAGGCTCGCCCCTTGCCAACGCATCACGAATCTCTTCGAAAAAAGTGTCGACAATATCCTTCGCCTCGCGCTTGTTGAGCCCGACGCGGTCGAACAAAAGCTCCGCAAGCTCCGCTTTGGTTAATGTCCGAGGTTCATTCATAGGTAAATTGGCTCTAAACGATTCATATTACTGATCTGATAACTATCTCGGGCGAGCATGATGCACGGTTTCGAGGGCCTGACGAATCTTTGCAACACATCCATCAACTCGAGCGTCGTCCAGCGTCACTTCAGTGTCTTGTAAAGTAATTCTAAACGCAAGACTCTTTTCCTGTGCCCCTTGTTTCGCCGGGTCTCGCCACTGATCGAACAGTTGTACATGTTGGACAACGCTCAAACTAGTGTCTTGGGAAATCGTACGCTCAATAGTATCCAATAACGACTGGACTGTTTTATCGGTAGAAACCCATATAGCCAAATCGCGTTGAACAGTTGGTTGCTTAGATAACTCTCTGACCACCGGCATAGGCACACTATGCAGTGCATCAAATGCGATTTCAAAGAGCACAGGCGCGGTACTGAGGTCTTGCTCTTGCACCCACTTCGGATGTAATTCTCCGATTAAGCCGATGCGTCGTTCGTTCAGCAAGATCTCCGCGCTACGGCCGGGATGAAGTAGCGGATGTTCTATCGGGGCGAAACGCAATTGTGCACCCCAGCCATCTAGTAACACTTCCACGTCGCGCTTCACGTCATAAAAATCTACATGCTTTGATGACAGTCCCCACTGATCGGGGTTTGCACCTCCCCATGCAGCACCCGCAAGGCGCTGGGGTTGATCAATACCCGCCACGGTGAGCGGACCATCCTGAATTTGCGCTTGTCTAGCGAACACCCTGCCAAGCTCGAACACACGAACGCGGGACTGCTTGCGATTAGCGTTGTAGCGGATATTTGCGACGAGGCCTGGCAACAACGACGTGCGCATGACCGCTAACTGGCTAGCGATAGGATTCAATAGCCGAATCGGATTCTTGACCCCAAGCATCTCGTGCTCCCAGGACTCCTCTACGAAGGAGAAATTAATAACTTCCTGGTAATCAAGCGCAGCAATTTCAGCCCTGATCGTATGCGCCGAGCGAACGACCTCCGGCGTATGACGCATAACCGCTTGAGCCGTGGGCGGGTTCGCTGGGATATTGTCGAAGCCGATGATGCGAGCAACCTCTTCGATCAGGTCTTCTTCAATCGCAATATCAAAGCGAAATGAAGGTGGCGTCACGACAAAGGTGTCCGCCGTCGTCTCAAAGACAAACCCTAGGTTCTTAAAGGTTAGCGCAACTTGTTCGTGAGTGACTGGAATGCCGAGAACCCGCTGACACCTGGCCAATCGCATCGTGACCGGAGTGCGAGATGGCATATTGACCAATTGATCATCAATGGGGCCGGCCTGGCCGCCGCATATGGACAAAATAAGCCCAGTGATTAAATCGAGATGTTCAGGTATTTGCTGAAAGTCCACACCACGTTCAAATCTGTGGCTAGCCTCGGAACTTAACTTGAGCTTTCGTGCGCGACCCGCAATGGCTTCGGGCCACCAAAATGCCGCCTCAACATAAATATTTTTTGTATCAAGAGTCACCGCGGTGGCAGCGCCGCCCATAATTCCCGCAAGGCTCTCCGGTGTGGATCCACTCGCGATGATACCCATGGAAGGATCGAGAGAAATGGTTTGCTCGTTCAGCAGCTTAAGCGTCTCACCATTGCGCGCCCAACGCACCTCAAGCTTCTTCTCGGGCATGCGATCAAGGTCAAACACATGCGTCGGACGACCAAGCTCGAGCATCACGTAATTAGAGATATCTACCAGTGCGCTGACTGAACGCTGCCCTGCCCGCTCAAGACGTTGCACAAGCCAAGCCGGTGAGACGGCATGCGCGTTGACCCCGCGAATGATACGTCCTGCGAATCGACCACAGAGATCCGGCGCCTCAACGGAAACTGGGAGCACTTCCGTAATGGCTGGATTAACTGCCGGAATAGCCGGCGCTTGCAGCGCTGCCCCAGTCAGTGCCGAGACCTCGCGGGCAACTCCTAGTATGGACAGACAGTCAGCGCGATTGGGTGTTAGCTTGAGCGTGAACAGCGTATCGTCCAAATCTAAGGCCTGACGAATATCCGTGCCGGGTTTGAGGTCCGATGCGAGAACGAGTAAGCCGCCGTGATCTTGGGATAAGCCCAGCTCACGTGCCGAACATAGCATCCCCGCCGACTCGACACCGCGCATCTTGGCGACGCCGATCTTCATTGCCCCTGGCAACACAGCGCCTACCGTCGCCAACGGGACGTTAATACCTGCTGCCGCGTTCGGTGCGCCACACACAATTTGCAAAGGGTTACCGGTTCCTGCATCAACCTGACAGACACGCAGCTTGTCAGCATTGGGATGCTGTTCCGCGCTCAGAATGCGTGCGACGACGACGCCCGTAAATGCTGGCGCGACAGGATTCGCCTCTTCGACCTCAAGCCCTGCCATGGTGAGGCGATGCGAAAGCTCATCAGTGCTGAGACTCGGATTTACCAACGTGCGTAGCCAGGATTCAGGAAATTGCATAATGAACCGTTTCGGTCTGAGTCAAATTAATTGTTGAACTGCTGAAGGAAGCGCAGATCGCCTTCAAAAAACTGGCGTAAATCATTCACGCCGTAGCGCAGCATAGTCAGGCGCTCGAGCCCAGATCCAAATGCAAAGCCAATGTAGCGCTCTGGATCTAATCCAAAATTTTTGACGACGTCCGGATGAACTTGCCCCGAGCCTGAAATCTCTAACCAACGCCCTTTGTTAGGACCTGATGTAAACATCATATCGATTTCAGCAGACGGCTCGGTAAACGGAAAAAACGAGGGGCGAAATCGTAATACCAAATCGTCGGTCTCAAAGAAGCACCGCAGGAAATTCGTATAGACACCTTTGAGGTCAGCGAACGAAATGTTTTCGTCAATCCACAGCCCTTCTACCTGATGAAACATCGGTGAGTGCGTGGCATCACTATCCACACGGTACGTACGTCCTGGTGCAATAACTTTAATAGGAGGCTTGTTCATGCGTGCATAACGAACTTGCATCGGACTTGTATGCGTGCGCAAAAGCAATGGCAGCCCCTTATCGTCGTTCATATCCACGTAAAACGTATCCTGCATCGAGCGTGCTGGGTGATTCTCGGGATTATTGAGTGACGTGAAATTGGTCCAATCATTTTCAATTTCGGGGCCATCTGCCACGTCGAATCCGATGGACTTAAATATTTCCTCTACGCGTTGCCATGTGCGTATAACGGGATGTATGCCCCCTCTACCACGGCCACGACCAGGTAACGTGACATCGATCGTCTCGCTGGCTAAACGGGAGTTCAACTCGGCCTGTGCAAGCTGAGCACGGCGTGCCGTCAACAGACCTTCGATCTGTTGCTTAATCTGATTGATACGCGCACCTTCAGTACGCTTTGCTTCGGCGTCTAGCTTGGCAAGTCCCTTCAACATTTCGGTCAGGGAACCCTGCTTGCCGAGAAACTTGGCTTTTGCATTCTCGAGAGAAGCCGCATCGACGGCTTCGTCAAACTGCGCGCGCGCCTGCTCAATCAGGTCGGTAGCTAATCCGGTCATCTTAATAAAGCCTTCAGGAAACACAGCTTAAAAATGCAAACGGAGCCCAGCAGGCCCCGTTCACACATCGATCGCGCAGTGCTTACGCAGCCAACGCAGATTTGACTTGATTGACAACAGCTGCAAAACCAGCCTTGTCGTGCACAGCCATATCAGCAAGAACCTTGCGGTCAAGCTCGATCGCGGCCTTTTTCAGACCCGCAACAAACACGCTGTACGTCACACCGTGTTCGCGCACCGCAGCATTAATACGGGTGATCCATAGTGCACGGAATGTACGCTTCTTGTTGCGACGATCGCGGTATGCGTACTGACCAGCACGCATAACAGCTTGCTTGGCAATACGAAACACATTACCGCGACGACCACGGTAGCCTTTGGCTGCCGAAATAACTTTTTTGTGACGGGCTCGTGCCGTTACACCACGTTTTACGCGAGGCATTTAATTTCTCCTATCAAGCGAAAGGCATCATGGCTTTAACTGAAGCCACGTTGGTTTTATCTACCGCAGCTGAACCGCGCAACTGGCGCTTGTTCTTCGTGGTTTTCTTGGTGAGGATGTGGCGCTTAAACGCTTGGCCCCGCTTGATTGATCCGCTGCCGCGGACCTGAAAGCGCTTCGCAGCACTTTTTTTGGTCTTCATCTTAGGCATTACTGTTCCTGTTACTTAAAATTGTGTTCTGAAGGTGCCTTGTCTAGATCCCCGCCCCATTCAAGGCAAATGATCGCAAGTCTTGGATACCCTAGAGCCACTTCTGGGAAAAACAACTGCTTTGTACGACTTACTCTCTTCCCGCAAATCGGTCATAACGACTAGCTATTGCCAGTTCCCATCCGGTTTAGTGGGAAAGCCTTTGATTATATGACATTTTTTTGCTTATTGCAGGGGCTCAACGCCGAGGTACCGATAGGATTCAGATAAATGGACTCTAGATATCGCCTCACTGCCTGCGAGATCTGCACAAGTACGCGCAACGCGCCTTACCCGTTGAATCGTCCGCGCAGAGAGGCCATATTTTTCTATCAGAGAAACTAATAATAGCTTAGCTCCGTCATCCAGAGGACAACTTCGGTCGATCATTGCATCAGCAAGGTGCGCATTCAAGCAAAGCTGCCTCCCAGTTTGAATATCCCGAGCCATATGCACCCGGGACGCAACATCGCTTGAGGTCTCCAAGCCATCACTTCTGGTCAAGCACTTAGCGTCATGTCCCATGTTCACCTTGAGATCGATTCGATCAAGTAACGGTCCGGAAACCCGCATTTGATAACGCTGAACTTGTAGCTCACTGCAGCGGCAGACTCGCGTCGCATGTCCTCGCCAGCCGCAAGGGCACGGATTCATTGTTGCGATCAGTTGAAATCTTGCCGGAAACTGGCATTTACCTCTCGCACGCGTAATGTTCACAACTCCGTTCTCGAGTGGCTCGCGTAGTGCTTCCCGGACTCGCCGATCAAACTCAGGCAGCTCATCCAAAAACAAAACGCCATGATGCGACAAGGAAATCTCACCAGGTATTGGACGTATGCCCCCACCAATCACCGCTGCGACAGACGCCGTATGGTGAGGACTGCGGATCGGCCGCTCACGCGAGATCCCCGCATCAATGCCGGCATAGTTGAAGAGTGCCGCGATTTCGAGCGCCTCTTGATTTGAAAGCGGCGGCAATAGACCAGGCAATCTTTTTGCAAGCATGCTTTTTCCAACTCCCGGTGACCCAGAAAGCAACACACTATGTCCTCCGGCCGCTGCAACTTCGATTGCACGCCTTGCAAGCATCTGGCCACGTACATCAGAGAGGCACGGTTGCTGCTTACTCGGCTCACGTTCCTCCTTGTGAATGATCGGAGTTAGGACAGAATATCCGTTGAGATGGCCCACAACATCGTTGAGGCTTGACGCCCCTAGGACGCTCAAATCTGGAATACACGCGACCTCCTTGGCATTACACAAGGGGAGTATGAGCACAGCATTAGGCTGCGTTCTAGCGACGGCCAACCCTAAAGCTACGGCGCCGCGCGTGGGCACAAGTGCACCGGTTAGTGAGAGTTCGCCAGCTAGCACTAGGGTTGGTAAAGCCTCCGGGTCAACGACTTGGACTTGCCCGGATACCAATAAGACGCCGAGTGCAATCGGCAAATCGAAACGTCCGGACTCTTTCGGCAAGTCGGCTGGAGACAAATTAACAGTCAAGCGACCGCTTGGAAACTTTAATCCGCTACTAAGTATCGCGGCGCGAACGCGCTCCCGACTTTCTCGTACCTCTGCATCAGCCAAGCCTACGACATGAAAGGCTGGAAGCCCTACCCCTAAGTGGGTCTCGACCCTAACAAGCGGCGCGTCAAGCCCAGAAAGTGAGCGACTCAAAAGTATTGCAAGTGACATGACATCCCCATCGAAATGGGGAAATGATGCGTCATGCTCGGTCGGCGCGGCGCCCGCAGTGCGAAAAAAATCCTACCGTATTACTCCGCGCCAGACTCTAGCGCCGCGATTCGATGCTCGAGCGCCTGAAGCTGCGATTCAAGTGTTTCCATGCGCACTTGCGCCTTGGTCAGCAATGAGGCTTGAATATCAAACTCCTCGCGTGTGATGAGATCCATGCGCGTAAACGCCTGTCCCATAAACGCCTTCACGTTTCGCTCAATATCGGCAGCAGGACTCCGCGCAATGAGCTCGGCTACATTTTTCTGAAATTCATCAAACCATGGGTTCTTTTGCATCACGCGCTCACATATAAAGTAGACGTCTGGTCATTTTAACGCTCTCGCACCACGACGAGGCTCAAATTCGCTTGCGCATCACTTTGGTGCAGCTACGCATCTGCCCTCATCGTTTAAGACTGGCATGGGTTTTGCTTATCCTCAAACAACCAGACAAACAAATGCAGGGGAACACTCATGAAGAACGTTATTGCAATTATCAAACCTTTCAAGTTGGACGAGGTCCGTATCGCGCTCGCTAGCCTCGGTGTTCAAGGCTTAACAGTAACGGAGGTGAAGGGATTCGGCCGACAAAAAGGACACACTGAGTTATACCGTGGCGCTGAATACACCATCGACTTCTTGCCTAAATTACGCGTTGAAACTGCAGTCAGCGATGCAATGGTTGAACGCACGGTGGATGTTATCGAGCAGGCAGCAAAAACCGGAAAAATCGGGGATGGAAAAATATTTGTCGTCAGTATGGACTCTGCGACACGCATTCGCACAGGTGAAACCGGCGATATCGCGTTGTAACCGAGCGCTAGTTCTACAGGACTAGTTCAGAGACGCAGGGTCAATGGAGCTTGCACGGTTCAATGCAGTTGCGACTCTGACCCGAAGCGCATTGGAGTGCGCGCGCAACACCTCTCGTTTTACTGTGAGCAACTGCTGCGGATGCATTGAAAAATGCGTCAGTCCAAGACCCAGTAGCAATCTGGTGAGCTGCGGATCCCCCGCTATTTCACCGCATACGGCCACGGACTTCCCGACACGAATCCCAGCGTTGATAACGTTGGCGATCAATCTCAAAATTGCAGGATGCAAGGGGTCATACAGTGCGGCAACCTCATTATCAGCGCGATCGATCGCTAAGGTGTATTGGATGAGGTCATTTGTACCGATCGATAAGAAATCTAGTGCCTCAGCAAACGGTTCGATCGCAATGGCTGTAGCAGGAATTTCTACCATCGCACCGATTTCAATATCCTTTGCGTAGGGTTGTGACCTTGCATCGAGCTCAGCCATCGCGCTGGCAATCGCAGCACGTGCCGCACGCACTTCGTGCATGTGCGCAACCATTGGTATCAAGATCCTGACTTTCCCATGGGCCGAAGCGCGCAAGATTGCTCGCAGCTGCGTCGCAAATAAATCCGGATGCGCCAAGCAATAGCGAATGGCCCGCAAACCGAGCGCCGGGTTGGTGGCAACCGTAGCCTCTCCGTCAAGCGCTTTATCCGCGCCAATATCTAGCGTCCGAATCGTTACGGGACGCTGCTGCATCACCTTGACGACGGACGCGTACGCCTGGTACTGCTCTTCCTCTGTCGGAAGCTCACTACGCCCGATAAAGAGAAACTCTGAACGAAACAAACCGATGCCAGTTGCGCCATTTGCAAGTGCAATTTCGGCCTCATCGGGAAGCTCGATGTTGGCCTGAAGTGAGATCACAATTCCGTCTTGGGTTTCAGCCGGCACATCTTTGAGCTGAGCCAACACGAGACGCTCTTCAGCGTACCGTTTCTGTAACGCACGGTATTGTTCTAGTGCCAACGCTGAGGGATTAACGATGACCGTGCCACGCACGCCGTCGACCACAACAACGTCACCGTCACGCACTAGACTTCTTACTTCGCCCAACCCCACAACCGCAGGGACATCCATACTTCTCGCGACGATTGCCGTATGAGAGGTAGGTCCTCCAAGGTCTGTTGCAAACCCCGCAAAACGACCGCCGCGTAAGCGAATCATGTCTGCTGGAGATATGTCGTGCGCGACTACTACGAGAGGCTCTGCTGACTGACCAACAAGATCAAGCGAAGAAATCGGACGGGAGCCGCCAAGCACGTGCAGGACGCGCTCAATTACCTGACGTACATCAGCGCCGCGCTCACGCAGATACTCATCTTCCATTGCCGCAAACTGTTCACCTAAGAGCTGGCCCTGCGTCGTGAGAGCCCACTCGGCGTTGTAGAGCTTATCTTGAATAAGCGAGAGTGCCTCATCGGCTAGCAATGGATCCGACAACAACATTCCATGCACATTCAACAGAGCACCGAGTTCCCGTGGTGCGTCATCGGGGAGTGACTCAGCCAGCTCGAGCATTTCTTGACGCGCCGTATCCAATGCAGCAGAAAGCCTGAATTGCTCCGCCGCTACGGATTCACGGGAAATTCGATAGTGCGCAACCTCGAGTGCCGTCGCACCCATCACAACCGCCCGCCCTATCGCATAGCCATGGGCTGCGCCTTGGCCAGACAAGCACAACATAGGTGCGCTGGCCGGATCAGCTATAGGATTATTGACCTTCGCCGAATTTGTCATTAAATAGACCTTGAACAGCAATAAGAGCTTGCTCTTCGTCGCTACCACTGGTTTCAATTGTCACGGTTGTACCGATACCGGCCGCCAACATCATCACACCCATAATACTTTTGGCGTTTACGCGCTGCCCCGCTCGGACAATAAAAACTTCACTTGCGAATTGACTCGCTAGCTGGGTGAGCTTCGCCGCAGCACGAGCGTGCAGCCCAAGTTTGTTGGAAATGACGATGTCGATCGCAGGCATAGTATTTAAAGTGGTTATCAGGACGCTGACAATAAGTGTCTAGTCTACACGCAACACTGAGTGTGTTGCACCCGCTAATGCACTCGCAGCGACATCCTCGAGGCTTCCCTGCCGATAGTTGATGGCGCGTAGCAACATCGCTGCATTCGCCCCGCCTAGGACACAACAAGGCGTACCCTCGCGGTGCGCAACCTCGCAGGCCTTTACCGCAATATTAGATGGACTCGCCCCAGGCAAATCGGTCAATACTAATACCCCGTCACCTCGATCCGAATCGATGATCAATTGCGCCACGCGTGGAGAGCAATCCTGAGCGCATTCGCCAGGCTCGATGTCGAGTGCTGTGATATCCGGATCTGTGCCCAACACATGCTTGGCGCAAGCAGCCAGAGCTGAGGCCAAAGGTGTATGTGCAACGACAAGAATCGCGATCATTATTTACGCGGAAAGACCAACTGCCGCCTCGAGTGCTTCAACGAATCGAGCGCCGACATCAAAGCCTGTTTGCTGGGTAATTTCGACGAAACATGTTGGACTAGTCACATTTACTTCAGTCACATAGTCACCAATGACATCCAGACCAACCAACAGAAGCCCGCGTTGCGCAAGCCGTGGGCCAATCTGGCGTGCAATATGCGCGTCTCGCTCGGACAGAGGCTGGGCAACGCCACGTCCGCCCGCCGCTAGATTACCGCGTGTCTCACCCGCTAAGGGAATTCGCGCTAAACAAAACGGAACCGCTTTACCACCGATAATCAAAATACGCTTATCGCCTTGAACGATTTCGGGGATGTAGCGCTGGGCCATGATGGTGCGAGACCCATCATGTGTCAATGTTTCTAAAATTGCGTTGCGGTTGGGTTCATTGTGCCCCAACCGAAACACCCCAGTCCCGCCCATACCATCCAGTGGTTTAACAATCACATCGCCATGTTCGGCATGAAACGCCTTGATGCGCTCCATGTCACGCGTAACTAAGGTTGGCGCGGTAAATTCAGCGAACTCGGTAATCGCCAGCTTTTCGGGATGATTCCGAATAGCGGCGCCACTATTAAATACTTTCGCGCCCTGAGCCTGAGCATACTCGAGCATGTGCGTGGCATACACATACTCCATATCAAACGGGGGATCCTTACGCATCAGAACAGCCCCAAAGGCATGCAACGGTGTATCCACTGCACTACTGCTCTGACTCCACCAATCTCGTTTATGCAGGTCTGCACCAGGTTTCAGTTCGATTGGTGTTGCACTCGCTCGGACTTGACCGTCCTGAATAAAGACGTCTCCTTGCATAGCAACGCTTATCGTGTGGCCGCGAGCAACGAGGGACTGCATCATCGCAACTGAACTGTCCTTGTAGGCGTTCAGTGCGATAAGGGGATCCAGAATGAATAGGATGCGCATTGGTTACGCGGCAGCTTCCGCTTTACCCGGCGCCTTCTTACGAGGTGCCAGTACCATGACCATCTGTCGACCTTCAAGCTTGGGCATTGCTTCGACCACGGCCATATCGGTTAGGTCGTCACGAACACGTTCAAGAACGCGCATCCCGAGCTCTTGGTGAGCCATTTCCCGACCACGAAAGCGCAATGTGACCTTTGCCTTATCGCCTTCGTCAAGAAAGCGCTTTAGGTTGCGAAGTTTCACTTGGTAGTCACCTTCGTCGGTAGCCGGCCGAAACTTCACTTCTTTAACTTGAATAATTTTTTGTTTTGCACGAGCTTCCGCTAGTCGCTTCTGCTCTTGATATTTGAACTTGCCATAATCCATCAGGCGGCACACGGGCGGCTCTGCGTTTGGCGCGATCTCTACTAGATCGATTTCGTTCTCTTCGGCCATACGAATGGCGTCGAAAATTTTTACGATACCGAGTTGTTCACCTTCGATTCCAAGCAAGCGCACTTCGGGAACTCGGATTTCACCGTTAATGCGATGGGGTTTTTCTGTTGCGATGTTGACGACTCCTAGTGATTAGGCCAACTGCGGTGCAGCTGAGCCGGAATTGCGGCGCAATGCCACGTCCTCGGACAGTAAAGCGGAAAATTGAGCAAGCGGCATTACACCTAACTCAACACCACCTCGTCCTCGCACAGCGACAGCCCCAGCTTGGCGCTCTTTATCGCCAACAACCAAAATATAGGGGACTTTCTGCAAACTGTGCTCTCTGATTTTATAGGTAATTTTTTCACTGCGTAAATCAGATTCTACTCTAAAGCCTTGTTTTTTCAGGGATTGTGCGATTTCTGCCGCATAATCTGCGGTTGGCTCAGAAATACAACAGATCACGGCCTGTACGGGCGCCAACCAGGCAGGCATTGCCCCCGAGTGGTTTTCGATCAACATGCCGATGAACCGCTCGAACGATCCCAATATTGCTCGGTGCAACATCACAGGCGCTCGACGTTGATCTGAAGCGTCGACAAACTCTGCGCCAAGGCGCTGGGGCATAGAAAAATCGACTTGGATTGTTCCGCATTGCCAATGACGTCCGATCGCATCCTTCAGCGTGTACTCGATCTTTGGACCATAGAAGGCACCCTCACCTGGTGAGACTTCGAATGTGCAGCCCGTGCGACGCAGACTCTCCATTAATGCGGTTTCTGCCTTGTCCCAGACTTCGTCACTCCCGATGCGTTTTTCCGGACGCGTAGCGACTTTGTACAGCACCTCATGGAAACCGAAGTCTGCATAGACCTTTTGAAGTAACGCAGTAAAGTCGGCACACTCATCTTGTAGTTGATCTTCCGTGCAAAAAATATGACCGTCGTCTTGCGTGAATCCACGCACGCGCATCATTCCATGCAGAGAACCAGATGGCTCATTACGATGACATTGACCGAACTCACCATAGCGCAGAGGAAGATCGCGGTATGAGTGCAAACCAGAATTAAATATCTGAACATGCCCGGGGCAATTCATAGGCTTAAGCCCGTACACACGGTTCTCAGATTCCGTGGTGAACATATTTTCGCGATAGTTATCCCAATGTCCTGTTTTCTTCCACAATGAAATATCCAGAATTTGCGGAGCTTTAACCTCTTGGTAACCGTTATCGCGATACACCGCACGCATGTACTGTTCGACCTGCTGCCAAATCGCCCAGCCCTTTGGGTGCCAAAATATCAGGCCAGGGCCCTCTTCTTGGAAGTGAAATAAGTCGAGATCGCGTCCGATCTTGCGGTGGTCGCGTCGCTCGGCCTCTTCAAGCATATGCAGATATGCGTCTTGCTCTTCTTTAGTCGCCCAGGCAGTGCCATAGATACGTTGCAGCATCTCATTATTGCTATCACCGCGCCAGTAGGCACCTGCGACCTTCATCAGCTTAAATACCTTCAGCTTTCCAGTGCTCGGGACATGCGGCCCGCGGCACAAATCGATGAATTCACCCTCGCGGTACAAGCTGATCGTTTCGTTACCAGGAATCGCTCCGATAATCTCCGCTTTGTAGTGTTCGCCAATGCTCTTAAAGTAGGCGACGGCGTCATCACGCGACCACTCTTCGCGAGTGACTATCTCGTCTTTCTTTACAAGCTCCGCCATTTTCTTTTCAATGGCAATCAGATCCTCAGGAGTAAAGGGCCGCTTATACGAGAAGTCATAATAGAAGCCATTTTCAATCACAGGGCCAATGGTGACCTGCGCATCGGGAAATAAACTCTTTACCGCATAAGCGAGCAAATGCGCTGTGGAGTGCCTAATTAAATCGAGGCCGTCTGAGTCCTTCGCGGTGACAATTGCGAGCTGGGCATCGGAGTGAAGGCGATAGGTAATGTCGACCGCTCTTGTCTTACCACCCTCTGTAACACGACCGCCAAGTGCTGCACGCGCTAGGCCAGCGCCGATCGATTGCGCGACTTCGGCAACAGTAACGGGTCCCGGATATTGACGCTGGGAACCGTCTGGCAGTGTGATCGTAACCATCAGCAATCCTGTGAACAAAAAAATAGCGGCCCTAAGCCGCTGTTTACATCCTGCATATACCTGCAGCCAACCAGCTACGGGCCAAAATTGGTAGGCGGTATTGGAATCGAACCAACGACCTCCACGATGTCAACGTGGCGCTCTAACCAGCTGAGCTAACCGCCTATAAAGACCACGATTATATCGGTTTAGCACCCAAGCTGTCAAAAACCAGACTCAGCATGCGCTTTTGTCACCGCCGACACAAAAGCCGCCATTTTTTCAGGGGACTTAACACCAGGACTGACCTCTACACCGCTGCTGACATCAACTGCCCAAGCTCTGGTTGCCATGATCGCTGACTGGACATTTTGCGCGTTGAGCCCACCGGACAATACCAAAGGACGACCTCCGACTAGCGCACGAACATCCGCGAGTAACGCATGATCGAATCCATGACCGCTCCCGCCATACATAGGCGAAAAGCTGTCAAACAGCCACCCTTGGGCCGTTGCATAACCGGCACAGTGCTCGGCGAGTTGCCGGGATGACTCAAGGCCGGGTGCCCCAACGCGAAAAGCTTTCAGATAAGGCATTCCAAAACTGGCACAAAACTCCGCACCTTCATCGCCGTGAAACTGGAGCAGCGATGGTGACATCGCTTTCACGACTTCATCTACAAATCCAACTTGCGGATTAACAAAGAGCGCAACACTCGACACAAACGGAGGCAAAGCACGACATAACTCACCTGCCCGCTCTGGGGAGACATAGCGCTTGCTTGATGGGTGAAACACAAAACCAACTGCGTCAGCGCCAACATTGACCGCTTGCGCAAGGTCTTCTTCGCGTGTGATGCCACAGATTTTGATGCGCGTACGATTCATTGCAGTGATCACTCCGTCACACAATTGATACTGTCTAAAGCAAAGCCTTCGGTGTCGATTCGCGGAAAATCGTAGCCCGGATACTCAACGCCAGTAAGGTAAAGTCCCGCCGCAGAAAAGGTTGGTGCGCCTAGGGTACGGTCCTTGAAACTTAATAAACGGGAAACGTAGCCTACATCCTGTCGACCCTGTCCGATTTGCACTAATGCACCCATGATATTACGAACCATATGGTGCAGAAACGCATTCGCTTTTAGTTGTACGACAATCTTTACTCCCTGGGATTCGATGTTAATGCTTAGCATCGTACGGACGGGCGACTTCGCCTGGCACTGGGAAGACCGAAAACTAGAGAAGTCATGCTCGCCTAATAAGTCTTTGGCGGCCGCTTGCATTGCACCAACATCCAAGTTCTGGTGAACCCAGCCGACGCGACCATCCCAAAGTGGATGCCTCACGCGCGTATTGAGCAGGACGTACGTGTACGTGCGCGACACTGCAGAAAATCGGGCGTGAAACGCGTCGGTTACGTGGCGCGCCCATTGAACGGCGACGGTAGGGGGAAGATGAGCGTTGGTCCCTCGAACCCAAGACTCCTCACTTCGCTCAACATCCGTATCAAAATGAACGACTTGGTTTAGAGCATGAACGCCAGTATCTGTCCGTCCAGCACAAGTTGTGGTGAT
>JACCDO010110200.1_pt1 | contig 21702 bp, 30 predicted proteins | sample 7446101 | NCBI WGS metagenome assembly JACCDO01 (sample SAMN15323440, study PRJNA562643) | freshwater metagenome | isolation source: river surface water | place: USA:Blue River Watershed | collected 2017-08-16
AAATATTGAACGAATTGTTGAATAACTTAATGGAATATTTGGTGTATCTATTACTGATGTTATTCCAAATAATATTGTATTCATCTTAATATATTTTTAATTTAATTTCTTTAAATCATTAATCAATGATTTTTTCTATTGGTTGATATTTATTAAATTTCTCATTAAAAATACATTTATATTTTATCGTAAACGTTAAATTTTTATCCTTAAATTCATTTCTTAAATTCATACTATCCTTAATTGTTGGAACCAATGCAATACCAATTTTATTTGCTGTTAATATATTAAAATTATCATAAAGATAATAAATATCTGCATTATCCGTTTTAGCAATCCATAATTCTCTATTATTATTATCTTTAGATATTGATGAAACAGGTGGTTGAACTGGAATATTCGAAGTTATTATAAAATTTGATGTATTTAATGAAGTAGAATTTAATAATGGCTTAAATTCTGTTATATCCTTTACTTTCTTTTTAACATCTATAATTACTTTATCATCAAAATTAATTAATTTGGGTTTATGTTTTAAATAATATGAATAGAAATAAAGACCTCTTGAAGTATAATTTAATTTTTCCGATTGTTCTATAAGTTCCTTTAAAGATGATTTTGAAATATAATAATAACTTTTAACTTTATAGGAACATATATCACATATATCATCTGATGTATATTTATCATTCAATAATTTATAAATTATTTCTAGTCGTTTAGGTAAAATTAAATTATCTAGTTTTTTACCTTCATATGCAATTATATCATTAATAATAAATATCCACTTACTATCTTTAGTTTTTACCATTTCACCTTCAAGAAGAGTATTTAAAAATAAAGAAGGAGCAAATAAACCTCTACCAAGAATTATACGAGGTTTTTCATAACCCGTATGAATTTTCATATCAATATAATAAATAATTTCTGTATCATTATATTTAGTAAAATAAATATAATATCGATTACCATTAGTTCTCAATGACATCAAATGTGGAACTTTTGATAAATGATTAATATTACTTTCATCTAATTTAAAATAATGTTTTTGAATTATTCTAATTCCATATAATGAATATATTTCATCCAATATATTATCTTTGGTTTGATTACATTTAATATTCCATGCTACTCTATCACCAAATGAAATTATACCTGTTTGCATTTTTATAATTAAATCTTTAAGAATAAATTATCATTTTTTATTTATATAAATATAAAAAAATGATTTAATATTAAAAATTGTATTATAATAAAAATGAATTCATTTTATGCGGTTGCAGTTGGTAAAAAAACTGGAATTTATACTAATTGGGAAGAATGTAAGGCTCAAATTGAAGATTTTCAAGGTGCCATTTATAAAAAATTTGGTTCTAATGAAGAAGCTATTGAATTCGTAAATGAATTTTCAAATAATATTTATGTTTATACTGATGGAGCTTGTATTAATAATGGAAGTTCTAATGCAAAAGCTGGTATTGGTATCTATTTTTCTAAAGATAATCCTATGAATGTTTCAAAGGAACTTAAGGGTGATAAGCTTACCAATAACATCGCAGAACTAAAAGCTGTGATTGTTGCAATTAATATTATTAAAAATACCAAATTCAAAAATAAAATAATTGTTACTGATTCAGAGTATGTTATTAAATGTGCTACGACTTATGGAGCAAAACTCGCTGAAAGAGATTGGAAACAAAAAAAAGATAAACCTGTTCCCAATCTTGAATTAGTGAAAGAAGTTTATGAATTGACGGAAACATATGATATTAAGTATAAGCATATTATGGCTCATACTGGTGCTAAAGATAAACATTCAATTGGTAATTATTATGCCGATTTATTGGCAAATCGTGCAATTGGTGTTGAACCAGAAATGAAAGAGAAATCAGGAAAAATTTATCTTAATGTATCTTATGCCCAGAAAGATGATGCGAAAGCAAAAGGGGCTCGTTGGGATGCAGGAAAAAAACAATGGTATATTTTCGAAAATAATTCAAATAAAGAAGAATTATTGAAGAAATATAAGTAATTTTTTATTATTTATAAAATTCTTCAATCATTTCTTTAAGTTTTTCAAAATCACTTCCAACTAATTCATTTATTTTTTTACCATTTTCAAGAAATACAAATGTTGGTATTGATTTTACATTCATTTTTTTTACTAATTCTTCATCTTGGTCGATATCTATTTCATAAAACTTAATATTGGTATAACTTTTATACAAATTTTGATATAAAGGTTTTATTTTTTTACAAGGAACACACCAAGTAGCTGAAAAACATGCAATTGCTTTTTTATCATTCTCCATTTTTCTTTATTATTTCTAAATTATATAAGTTTTATATAAAAAAATGATTATTTTTTATTTTAAGTAATTAAAAAATGTATCCTAAAACTCATAATATAATTGAATATAAAAAACAACAATTTATTTATAATTGTGATAAAGAAGTAAGAGAAATAATTGAAAAAGTTTTAAATAATACCATTCATATATCTTTTGAAACATTTATGACTTATTTAATTCAAAATTTTAAAAAAATAATTAAATTTAATCGTAAATGCAGTTTATATATTTATATTACAGAAGATTTCATTGAAAAATCTAATTATTGGATTTATCAATTACTTAATTATTATAAATCTAGTTTTGGATTCAAAGGTGATTTAATTATTATCTCTTCATTAAATGATTTGAGATTAAATAATAATGATATTATATTAATTCCTGATGATTGTATTTATTCCGGTGAGCAATTAAGACTGATTGTTGAAGAAATGACTAATAATCGCAATCTAAAATTAAATATTCATCTCTTTATATCATTTATGACTAATAAAGGTTTAGATAAAATTAAAAATGAATTTAGTAATAATTCAAATTTGGATAATTGCAAATTATATTTACCATATTATATTTATAATATTGATAAATCTATCAATAATTATTTATCAGATAAAGAAATTAAAATTTTGGAAAATTATTATTCTATTGATATGAATAATCGTTATTTAATCTATTTTGATCATAAGATGCCCGATTATTATTCAACAGTTCCATTAATTTATAGTGGAATTGTTGCAAATTCTAAAAATAAAGAATTATTATTTCAAATTAGAAAAAATAAAAAAATCGATTTAAAGAAAGATTTAGATTATATTCAATTTATAAATAAAACTGATGAAATTCGAAATATTAATGTTTTGGAACCAGAAATAATTAAACCACCTTATAAAACTTAAAAAATAAAAAAATGATTGTTTAATTATTTTTTTTTTAATTATTAAAAATGTCTTGTAATAATAAAATTTTAGCTAATATTCCAATTATTATTGCTAATAATTCAATTATGAAATTTAATTATTTAAATAAAACTTTAATCGATATTCCTTTAAATATTTATTCTTATAGTCAATCCAAACTAATATTTCAATTAAATCGAAATATTACTTTTGATGATACTAAATTATTATGGAATATTGATAATATTAATGATATTAAAATTAATATTGCTAATAATAAAAATTATAAATTAATTGATGATTATATTTATAATTATCATTTACAAAATTATAATTTTAAAAATATTTATCAATTATCAGAAAATAAAATTTTGGTAAGTCCCTTTTCAAAAACTTTAAATTCTTGTTGGTTCTTATCAAATCTTTATAAATAAAAAAATGATTATTTTTTAATTTTAATATTAAAAATGCCTTACAGTAAAAAAATTTTAAATAATACTATTCCTAGTATCATTTATAAATCTTCTTTAAAATTTAATTATTTAAATAAAATTTTACTTGAAATTCCTTTAAGTATCGAAAAATTTAATTATAATAATATTATATTTGATACTAATCGTAATATTACTTATGATGATACTAAAATATTATGGAATGTTTGTAATGTAAATCAAATTAAAATTATTATAAATATGAATAATTTTAATATGATTGATGATTATATTTATAATTACAAATTAATAAATTTTGATAATAATACATATCATTTAATTTATAATAATAAAATTATGATAACTCCATTTTCAAAGATATTGAATTCTTGCTGGTTCTTATCAAATCTTTATAAATAAAAAAATGATTATTTTTTATTTTTTTCAATTTTTAATTTTTCAACTTAAAAATAAACATTATTTTTAAAATATAATTATGGGTAAAAAATGGGTATATGTATTAAAAAATACTGATAATAAATATAATGATATATATGTAGGTGAAACTTTTAGATTATTTAGAAGATTTTATGAACATTTAGAAGGTTATGGTGCAAAAAATACAAGTGATTTTCAAAATATAGATTTAATTGGTTTATATGACGTGATACAAAATAATATTTTTATAACATATAATTTTAAAATAAAAAATGGATTTATTGAAGAATTAAATAATTTTACTTTTGATGATATTAAAAATGAAGTTAATAGTAATAATATAGATAAAACATTATCATTAATTCTAGAAAATCGTATAACTGAAAGATTTATGTATATGTATAAAAATAGTGATAATTATAATATAGCAGGTGGAAAATATACTAAAGGAAATTACATTAAGAATTTTAATAATACAAATATAATTGATAGACCATTATGTAAATGTAATTTACCTTGTGAAGTTTTTTTATCTAAAAAAAATGATTTTTGGTTTAAATGTCCTTTAACTAATACAGAATGGATAGATTTTTCACATGAGAATTTTAATATATCTGAACCTTGTGATTTTTTTGAAAAATATATAGATGACATACAATTAAAAAAAAATTATTCAGATTTTCAAAAAAAAATAAATAGTAATTTTATATATAATATTCCTAAAATAGAAAAAAATTCATCTAATGAATTCTCTTGTGTTATATGTCATATATTAAATTATAATCCTATATTTAATAAAGGATTTAGACAATTATGTAAAAAATGTGTAATAAATAAATTTGATGAAATTATAAATTATAAAAAATCTGAAATTCAATTTATTGATGATGATGATTAAAAATAAATACATTTTTTCATTTTAAACATTCAATGATGTAAATATTAAATTTTTTTTAATAACTCCATTCTCAAAGATGTTGAATAAAAAAATGATTATTTTTTATTTTTTTAATTATAAATATAAAAATGGATATTTATATGACTTGTTTATCAAATACAATTGAGGAAATGATTGATAATAAAATTGAAAAAGACAGAATTTTATTAGAAAAATTTATTTTAGATTATTACGATAAATTAGTATTATATTTAGCAAATAAATTAAATTCTACTATATTATTATCTGATTTAACAACTGGAAATATTAAATTACAATGTAATGAAATACCTACAATTATAAATATTAGTTTTTTTGAAAAAAATTCTGTTATTTATTTCGAAATTTCTTTGGAAAATTTAAATTGTAGAAAAAGAAAACAAATTTAAAATTAATTTTTCCTTTTTTATTTATAATTACTAATAGATGATGTTTCCCTCCAGAATTTATGAATATAATGATGCAAATATTAATCGATTAATTATTATTGGTGATATTCATGGTGATATTAGACGATTTAAAGAAATTTTAATTGATAGTAAAATAATTAATAATAATTTTGAATGGATTGCAGAACCACCCAATTCCATTGTTATTCAATTAGGTGACCAAGTTGATAGTCTCAATAGAATGACTAATGAAAATTGGGAAGTTCTTAATGATTATGAAATGATTTATTTTACCGAACATTTAGATAATATTGCAAGAACTAAAGGTGGTCGTTGTATATCTCTAATAGGAAATCACGAATTAATGAATGTTATTGGTGATTTTTCTTATGTTTCACCAATGAATAAAAATGATTTAAGAATTAATTTATTTAAATCCCAAGGTTCTTTAGCTTTAATATTAGCTAAAAGACCTCTAATATTAAAAATTAATGATTTATTATTTTGTCATGCAAAATTCGAAAATAAACATTTGGAATTATTGAAAAAAAATAATAAATCCATTTTTTATATTAATGAAATTTGGGAAAAATATTTAACTACCAGTAAAATTAATTTAGAAGATAAAGAAATTTTTGATTTTATTATTCTTGGCAATCAAGGAATTCTTTGGAATAGAAATAATAATAATTTAAATGAAACTAAAGATTTATTTAATGAAATTAAAGTTTCTTATATGTTTTTAGGTCATACTGCTCTTAATAATATTACTTTTTTAGATAATCAAATTATTTATTGTGATAATGGTATTTCTAGAGCATTTGGTAAAAATTCATATCAATATATTGATATTATTAATAATACCATTAATGTTAAAACTATAAACAATTAACATTTATATTTGCATAAGGAATTCTTATTTCTGATCTATCGTGTGGAATTGGATTAAAAGTTATTTCTGTATTTGGTGGTGGTATTTTTGAAAAATCTATTTCTTGAAATTGATCTTCATATGAACCCTCTTTTAAATTATTAGTCACCATTAATTCATTTTCATAACCTTGAACATTTTCAAGTAATTCGTCTTCATTTCCATTTAATTGATAAGAAGATAAAGAAGAATTATTATTAAAATAAGAACTGGGATTTGAATTTGGTTTATAATTATTATTTAAATTAGGATTATTTGGTTTATTTGATATTAAATAAAAAAATAAGAAAATAATCATAACAATTAGTAATATTAAGAAAAAAGTTAAAATTTCCATTATAATCTAAATAATTATAACTTTTTAATTTTTCTAAATATAAATATTAGATTTAACTATATTTTTAATTTCTTTTTTTAATGAATTAAATAAGTTTTTATTTAATTGTAAATCTAAATAATTCAATCTTGAATTTATAAATTCAAATAGTTCTACTTCTTTTATGGCAATATCAATTTCTCTTTTTTTATTATCAAAATATTTTTTTAATTCTGTTGCATTTCTATTTAATAAAGTTTCACTGAAATCATTTATATCTTTATAAATCCATTCATTATTTATTTTAACTAAACAACCATTATTACTATATTTTATATTATGATTTTCTGGAAATTCTTTATTATAATGTTTTAATTTTATATATTTTGGAATTATATAATCTCCACTATTTTTAAAAATTTCGATCATATTTTGAAATGTAATATAGTCAACTCGCTCATTTCCATAATTATTTATAATATAATTATTATTTATTGTATTATTACAATTATTATTATTATTATTTATATTATTAGTTATATTATTTGTTATAGCATTTATTATACTTCTTGGTTTACAATTATTTTTTTTAATATGATTTCTTTTATTTCCAGTTGAACTAAATCTATGCATACATCTTCCACATGTTAATGAATCAACACCTATACATTTTTTTTCATGTTCTATGAAAGATTTTTTTGTTTTATACTGCTTACCACATTTTAAGCAATTAAATATAATTTCACTTTGAATAGTATTTTTTTCACTTTGAATAGCTTTTTTTTCACTTTGAATAGCTTTTTTTTCACAATTAATAACATTTTTACATACACTAATATGTCTTTTTAAAGAGTAATTTGATGCGAATTTTTTATTACAATTATTGCAAATATATTCAATAATTCTATTATCAGTTGTGGTATTAATATTTAGATGAGTTAACTCAATATGTCTATTTAAATTATGTTTTCTTTTTGATGTATAATCACAATAATCACATTTAAGCATATTATGGTTTGATTTTATTTAATATAATTATATTATTTTTAAGTTAAAATTTAACATAAAATTTTAGTGAGTAAAATCCGTGAGTAAAATGAAAAGTATTCGCCAACTTTCAGGTAAAAAATTAAATAAAAAAATTCCAAAAAAAGTTTGATAGTAAAATTTATAAAAATATAAATAATAAGATTAATAAAAAAACTTTATTTTTTTTATAGAAATTTTTTATTTTATATTTTTTTATAAGTAATTAAATATAATTTAATATTGAATAGCTTTTTTTTTCACAATGATGAACATTTTCTTCAAAACGATGAACATTTTCTTCACAATGATGAACATTTTCTTCAAAATGATGAACATTTTCTTCACAATAATGAACATTTTTTTCACATTTTTAACTCAAAATTAAATTAATTTATATTTTTTTATAAGTAATATGATGCAAAAAAATATTACAATTATTGGTATTATAATTAATATTTTTTATTATCACATATGGTAATAACTTTAAATGAGTTAATTCAATATATTTAATTAAATTCTATTTTCTTTTTTAATGTATAATTACAATAATCACTTTTAAGCATATTATGGTTTGATTTTATTAAATATAATTATATTATTTTTTAAGTTAAAAATTTACTCATGAGTAAATTGAAAATTATTCGCCAACTTTCAAGTAAAAAATAAAAAAAAATTCCAAAAAAAGTTTAATAGTAAATTTTAATAAAAATATAAATAATAAGATTAATAAAAACTTTATATTTTACTACATTTATAAGCAATTAATTATAATTTCACATTGAATAGCTTTTTTTTTCACATTGAATAGCTTTTTTTTCACATTGAATAGTTTTTTTTTCACAATTAATAACATTTTTTTCACAATTAATAACATTTTTTTCACATTGAATAGCTTTTTTACATAAAATTATATGTGTTTTTAAAGAGTAATATGATGCGAAAAAAATATTACAATTATTGCTATTATACTTAATATTTTTATTATCACTTATGGTAATAACTTTAGATGAGTTAATACATTATTTTTATTTAAATTATATTTTCTTTTTTTATGTATAATTATAATAATCATAATTAAGCATATAATGATTTGATTTTATCAAAAATAATTATATTATTTTTTAAGTTAAAAATTTACTCATGAGTAAATTGAAAAGTATTCTCAAACTTTCAAGTGAAAAATTAAAAAAAATTCCAAAAAAATTTGATTTAATTATAATAATAAATATTAAAATTGATTGGTGAAAAACAAACAAACAATAAATAATATAATTAATAATTATCGAGAAATATGTTTAGGAGGTGCTAGTGTATTATTGGCATTATTAGAAATAAAAGAAAAAGGAAATATAAAAAATGATATAAATAATTTAAAATATTTATAATTTGAAATGGATTTAATTAATATGTCAAAAAAAGATTTATTTATTGAATGTGAAAATTTAGGAATATTAAGATATAAATCTAAAAATAAAAAAGAATTAATAGATTTAATAATTAATTTAAAAAAACCTAATATAGAAATAATGATTAAAAATGAAATTAAAGTTGTAAAAGATTATATAACATTAGTTGATTTATTTTCTGGAACTGGTGCATTTTCTTATGCATTTGATAAAACAAGAAAAGTAAAAACTATATTTTCAAATGATATTTTAGATAGTTCTAAAGAAATATTTAATTTAAATAATGAAATTGAATTAACAAAAAAAGATTTATTAGATTTAAATGATGATGATATTCCAAAATCATTTATATTAACTGCAGGTTTTCCTTGTCAGCCATTTAGTATTGCGGGATTACAAAAAGGATTTAAAGATGAACGTAGTAATGTATTTTGGAAAATTTTATCAATTATTAAAAATAATAATCCAGAAATAATAATTTTAGAAAATGTAAAAAATTTACAAAGTCATGATAATGGAAATACATTTAAAATTATTATTGAAAATTTAGAAAAACTGGATTATTATATTAAATATTCAATATTAAATACATCAAAAATAACAGGAATACCTCAAAATAGAGAAAGAATTTATATTATAGGTTTTAAAAATAAATTTATGTATGATAATTTTAATTTTAATTTTCCAGAAATAAAATTAAATGAAATTTCACAATATCTAGAAAACGATATTCCTGATAAATATTATTATAATAATTCAACTGTAATTTATGATGAACTTAAAAAAAATATCAATAAACATATATCAACAAATACTATTTATCAATATCGTAGATATTATGTTAGAGAAAATAAAAATAATGTATGTCCAACTTTAACTTCAAATATGGGTTCAGGAGGGCATAATATACCAATTATATTAGATGATAAAGGAATTCGAAAATTAACTCCAAGAGAATGTTTTAATTTACAAGGATTTCCAAATGATTATAAATTACCATTATTATCTGATAGTAAATTATATTCATTAGCAGGTAATGCTGTTTCAATTCCTGTTGTTTCACTAATAGCTGATGAATTAATTAAAAATATATCATTAAATGTTCCATCATAAATTTTTTCGCAAAAATTACTTATTTGTGAATAAATATTATCAAAACTAATATGAGGTCTTCTACCTTGTAAAAATTGTTCTTCCATAGTTTGTTTTTTATTTATTTTTATATTTTTAAATTCATCTGAATTAGAATTTAAATATACTTTCCATAATATTATTTTATCATTTAAAAATTTTTTTAAATCTAAAAAATATAATACACTGAATTTTTTATCAGGTCCAAATTGCGATGGTCCATTTGATGTAAAAGATTTTACTTCGATTGGCATTGATTTGTCATATTTATTTGAATATAAATCACCTTTTAATTTATATTTTTTATCTATTCCTTTGCACCATACACAACTATTATCATTTTCATAATTTTTTATAATAAACTTTGTAATATTTTCTGTAATATCCTCTGGAGTATTTTGATGTCTAATATTTAAACCATCATTTATTAATTTTTCATCATCAATATAAGTATTTTTAAAATTGTTATATCTTTTAATTAAAATTTCTTCTGTATAATTATCTTCCATTTTTTGAAAATTAAAATTTAAATAATAATAATCATTTTTTATTTAAATAAAAAAATTGATTTAATTATAATAATATATATAAAATAATAAATATGTTTACAAAACCAATATTAAAATGGGTTGGTGGAAAACAACAAATAATAAATAATATAATTGATAATTTTCCAAAAGAATTTAATAATTATCGAGAAATATGTTTAGGAGGTGCTAGTGTATTATTGGCATTATTAGAAACAAAAGAAAAAGGAAATATTAAAATTAATGGAAATATTTATGCTTATGATATAAATGAAACATTAATTTATATGTATAAAAACATTCAATCAAATAATGAAGGATTATTTTTAGAAATAAAAAAAATTATAGATGAATTTAATTCTTGTGATACTAAAGAAATAAATAGAAATCCGAAAAATATAGATGAAGCTTTATTAAATAAAGAAAATTATTATTATTGGTCAAGAAATAAATTTAATAATTTAAATATTAATGAAAAAAAAAGTTTATTAGGTTCTGCATTATTTATTTTCTTAAATAAAACTTGTTTTAGAGGTTTATATAGAGAAGGACCGAATGGATTTAATGTTCCTTATGGAAATTATAAAAATCCAGAAATAATAAATAAAAATCATTTAGAAATAATTTCAAAATTAATAAAAGATGTAATTTTCGAATGTTATGATTATAAAATTTCTTTAAATCAAACAGAATTAAATGATTTTATATATATAGACCCGCCATATGTAGGTGAAATTAAAACATCATTTGTAAATTATAATAAAAATGGTTTTGCAATAAAAAATCATATAGAATTATTTGATTTAATTCATAATTTAACCGAAAAAAATATAAAAATTATGATGAATAATTCAGATGTAAAATTAATATATGACAATTTTGAAAATACAAAATATAAAATAGAAAGTATTTTATGTAAAAGAAAAATAAATTCAAAAAATCCTAATGCTAAAATTAATGAAGTTATAATTACTAATTATTAATCCAATTATTTAATAATATGAAATAATTTTCATCTTCTCCAAATAATACCTTTATATCATTTTCATTTAAAATAATATTTAATATCATATATTTTTTATCATTAGAAATTAATTTATTTTTTAGAAAATTATTAACACATAAATAATATTCTATTTTTACATTATTTTCTAATAAAACTAATTCATATTCTCGTTTTAATGATGGACAACTCCATAATTTTGTTTCTACTGAACCATTAACATTTTGTTCTTTTTTTTCTAAAATTTTTATAATTTTATTTCCATTTTTATATTCAATTATATAGGCTTCATCAGGACATCTAAATAAATCAATATTATATTTATTTTTTATATATTTTTTTAATCCATATTGTAATACAAATATTATTATTTTATCTTCAAACTCTTTTTCTAAATAATAATCATAAATATTTTTAGAATTATTTAAAAAACTTTTTTTTATATATCCTTGTTCTAATAATTTACTTTCATTATTTGTTTTTTCTTCAAATATTTTACCATAATAATTAGTATTACTTCCTCCTGCACCTGTTCCATTATTTATAATCATTTTTTGAAATTAAAATTAAAAAATAATAATCATTTTTTATTTAAATGAAAAATTGATTTAATTATATAATAATAATTAAATATAAAAATGAAAAAGAATTATAATACATCAATTTCTTTATTACCACCACCTTTAATACACCATCTGCTTTAAAAAAAGAACCTAAAATTAAATATTTTTAATCCTCATCTTCATCTATAAATAATGAAATTGGATTTTTTAATGTTTCTTTTTCTTCATCTTCTCTATCAGGAATAGCTTCATTTTCAATATAATTTTTCATTAAATAACCTTTAGATTTATAATATTTTAATCTTTTGTATCCCTTATTTTTAACAACTGATAAATCGTCAAAAATATCAATACATAAAGGCATATATTTTCTATCTTCCTTTTTTTCTCTTAAAATTCTACCAACTGATTGTTGAATATCACTAATTGGAGAAGCTAATATTAAACAATTAAGAGTAGGAATATTTAATCCTTCAGCTGACATATGAAATGTTGCAAGAATAATTTGTTTTGTTGCAGATATATTTAAATCATCCATTTTCATTCCTCCGATATAATAACCGTAATCTGCAATTTTTTCAATTTTAATTAATTCTTCTAAATCAGATAATTGTTTTTTTCTTTCAGATAAAATTAAAATTTTTCTATATGGTTCTTTTGCCAAAATTGATTTAAGAATATCAATAATTAATAAATTTCTAGGTTTATAATAACAAATATTATTAATAGAAGCTACCAAATTTGGCTGTCCATTATAAAAAGTTTTAATAAAACTGTATTCAGGATTTGGAGAAAAATATTTATGAATTTGAACTATCATTTCGCATTCACTTATTTTTTCACTATCATTATGAACTGATTTTCCTAAATACCATTCTAAAACTTTTCTTAATCCATCTTTTCTATTTAAAGTTGCAGATAAACCTAAAGTAAGTTTAATATTCATTTTTTGGAAAGCTCTTGAAAAAACTTCAGAAGCTATATGATGACATTCATCAATAATTACTAATCCAAAATCTTTAAAAACTGATTGGTTATAACTACGCAGAGCTAATGATTGAAGAGTTGCAATTACAATATCTTTTCCTTCAACATCAATTATTTTTTGTTTTATTTTACCAATTTTTGCATTTGGAGCAAAATCATTTACAGTTGCTATAAATTGTTCATTTAAAAAATCTTTATGAGAAATAAATAAAGTTTTTTTTTTAAAATAACAGGCTAAATAAACAGCAATAATAGACTTCCCAACTCCACATTTTGCACTAATGATTCCGCCTAATTTTTCAGGATTTTTAGCACTTTCGATATATTTTTCAATAAAAATTTTTTGATTATCTCGAAGACTACCAGTAAAAACTAAATTTGGACAGTCCAAACCATCATTAATATTATTATTTAAAGGGATACCAAATTTAGCTAAACCGAAACATTTAGGCATATATAATTTATTATCACTTTCAAGATAAATTGGATATTCTTTAGGACTATTAAAACCAGCAGTAGGAATTATTTTAGGAGAAACAGTTAATTCTTTTTTTAAATCTTTGATTAAATTTTTATTTTTATCTGTTTTGAGAATAGCATATCCTCTATTAGACAAATAAGTAGTTTCAAGTATCATCAATAAATATAGTTAAACTTAATTTTATATATATTTATTAAATAGAGATGATTATAGTAGTATTAAGAATAATTTCATTAATTTTATTAATATTTTCAATTATAGTTGATATTGATGTTCCATTGATTTTACATACTCAAGTTAATCAATTAATAATTGGAATAGTCATTATAACTATTTTATTAGTAGTGGATGAAATATTAGGATTTTTATTAGGTTTAACATATTTAGTAATTTATTTTAAATTTTATCAAAAGAAAATCAATAATTCAACAAATCCATCTTATATAAATCTTAAAGAACAATTAATAGTTGACACTACAACTGATAAAGATGTTAAACCAACAACTAATAATAAAACACAAATAGTTCAAGAACATTATATGAAAGAAATAAATGGATGTATAGAGATGCCTTATATATCATATGAATTATTAGAAAAGGCACAAAATAATGTATATGACCCAAATAATTATAATAATTATACGGAAATTCAAGGATTAATGGCTAATAATACAATACAAGCATTTGATAATAGTTCAATCGAGAATTATTATAGTAAATTATAATAAAAAAATAAATAAATAGCAATAAAAGATAAAATTAATTTAATATAAAAATTATACTCATCTATAATACCTGAAATATTTGTTGGTAATTTTTCAATAAGTGATGAGAAAATCATAGGAGAGAAAATTAAAGCAATTATAATAATAATTATTGCGGTTTTTCTAATAAATTCTTCATTATAATAACCTGAAGATTTATTTTGAATTGGTTGAGGTTTTATTGGAGGTGGTGGTGAATTATTAATGATATATTTAGGTTCTTCTTTAGGAACTGGTTGTTGATTACTTAATTCTTGTTCAAATTCACTTAAAATATCTTTAACCATTGGATCATCACTATCATCAGGTGTAATTTCATTTCTATTAGTTTTCATAGGTATATTATCAATACTGGTTGTCATATTCATTTTTATATTATTATTTGATTATATTATTATCTAAATAATAATACGCAAACAAAAATAAATATATTACATTGCAGAAATATCATTAATAATAAATGGTTTTTTATTAATAATAATACATTTTGAATCAATTGTTTTATATATATAACCTAATTCACATAAACATTTTAAAATAGATTTTAAAAATTTGACAAATAATTTTTTATCATAAATTTTATCAAATAAAGATGTTTTAGATGATGTGAATAATTTATTTACAATTATAAATATATCATTTGAACCATAATTTGTAATTAAATAATAAATAATAGAATAAAAATCATAACCCATAAATAATTTAATGTTATGATTACTTATTGGTTCAGTTAATGATTTTGCATGTTCATAATCCCAAATAACCCATAAATAACCTAAATTTGGTAAATAATAATCTTTTTTAAATATATTATAATGATAATATCCACCTGCTTTTATTTTATGATATAAAAAATTACCATAATGAGCATCACAATGATAACAACCAGTTTCTTTATAAAAAAACATTAATGATAAAAAAATTTGTGCAATTGTATTATTTAAAATTTGTTTATTTTTATTGTAATTAAATGTTTTTAAATCTCCTGATGCTAATTCATTTAAATAAATATAATAATCTTTATTACTTAAAATAAATTCAGGTGTATTTTCATTAGAATTATTTATTTCTTTTGATTTTACAAATGAACTTTTCGATAAATTATCTTTCATACATAAAGCATAACCGTATGAAATGGGAAAATGAGGACATAAATTATTAATTACTGCATTACTTACAATTTCATTAAATTTAATTTCTGTAGGTGTTTTATAACTGATAGGACTTATTTTAATTACATATTTAAATAATTTTTTATTAATATCTCTAAAACTACTTAAATAAATTGCACCATGAGTGCTACGAGTTCCAATTTCATATTTAAGAATTATATTATTACCAATTCTAAAAATAGGTTTTTTATTTTTGTCAAATTTGTAAAATTTAACACAATAATTTTTTTTATTTTTATTAAAATTTAAATGTTTAATAATTTTATTATAATAAACTATTCTATCATAAATATTAGCACTAATACGATTAACAAAAGGTAATAAATATTTTTTCATAGTAGTTTGTATAATTTTAGCAGCCTTATTTTGTTTTTCATAACTATTAATAAGTTTAGTATTATAATTCATTTAGTTCTATTATAAATAAAAAATTAAATAAATAAATTTTTTAAAGATTTTATAAAATAATTTAATTTTTCTTTATTTATATTCTTTCTAAATTTATTTATATAAATAGGTTTTGAAGCTTGTCTTTTACCATCTAATATATAAAATATATCATCACAGATATTATCAGTAATTATATCAGTAAATATTTTAGTGTTTTCATCAATACAATCTTCTAAAGAAAAGATATAATTTTTAATATTATAATCAAATTTCTTAAATAATTTGAAATCATCACAAGCTCTAACATAATAACAACTATCTAAATATGATTTACATTCAATAACTGCAATAAATTCATCATTTTTATATATATGAATATCAACTTGATGATTTTTTTTAATTATTTTATCATTATGATTTAAAACTAATTGTTTTTTATCAAGATTACCTTTAATAGCTTTAACATTAATTTTATATAAATCATTAAATAATTTAACTATATTTTTAACATAATTTTCTATATCTTCGCCTCTATCAGCTCTCATTTTACCAGCATTAAAATTAGTTTCATTTGTTTTACACCATTTATCTAAAATATCATTTAATTGATTATATGATATATCAAGAATAATATTAAAATTTTCATCCATTATTATTTTTTGAAAATTAATAAATAATAATCAGTTTTTATTGTAGATGACTTTAGAATTATTTGAAAAAATAAAGGAAATTGTAGATGAGATTTTTCAAAAAATAAAAAAAGATTTTAAATTAACAATTAATGATGATGAAAAAATAATAGTTTACTATAATATATATTTAACTTCATATGGAATTAGAACAGGAACATTTATTGATAATTTTTCAAAATTTTATAATTATAAAATTATATTTGATAAGGTTAAAAATTTAGAAGGTTATGATAAATATTTTAGTGATTTATTTAAAAAAATAAAAACAATAGATAATTTAGATTTTTCAATAGGTGCTTATTATGATGCATCAAATTTTAAAGATATTATTTATGTTTATAATAAAAAATTTTATAAAAAAATAAAAAAAAGTATGAATTATTTAAATAAAAGACTTGAAAGTAATAAAAAAATAAATATCACAGATAATAAATTACAATGGCATATTGCGGATTTATTAGGATATGATAAAGTCAAACATAAAGATAATTATGATGAAAATAAAAGTTTAGGAGTTTCATTTATTTTAAAAAATAATAAAAAAGAAATTGAAATATTAGCATATCAAAGTTATAAGAAATATTTAATAAAAAATTATGAAAGATTACATAAAATGAATAATTTGCCTATAATGGAAAGATATAAAGGAAATAGATTTTATTTAATAATTGATGATATTGGAATATAAATAATTAAGAAAATACTTTACTTAAGAAACTGGGTTCTTCAATTAAATTTTCAGGTTTTTCGTAACCATCATAAAACATTACAGGTTTATCTTTATCATTACATTTAACTTGTTTAGTTTTATAAACATAACAAGTATCTTCTAATTTAAAAATTTTACCTTCAACGTCTTCCTTTCGAGGTGCAATATAAATAGTGCAATTATCTTTACAAACTCTTTTAAAAAGAAGAGCTAAAGAAAGTCCAAACAAAGCACTAATAAAAATTTGACCAACATTAGTATAGAATAATCTATCAATAATACTTTTTAAATTCATTCTAATTATAATTATTTTTTTAAATTATAGGTTGAGTAATTGCTTTATCAGTGCATTTAACTTCTTCAACATCATATTTATAACAAAAATCATTTTCATTTTTATAAACAATTTTGGAGGCATTATAAGGAGTTGGATATTTAATTATAATTTTTTGTTTAGGACTTGAAATGTAAACGAAAAAAATACCTATAGCAAAAGCAGAAAAAAACGCAATAAAACTAAATTTAAAAGTTTTTGATTCCATTTTCAATTATCTAATCTATAAATAATAGATTATTAAAAAAATGAGTTCAGTAGCAGAAATATTCAAAAGTATTTTTTCAATATTTGATTTAATTGGCTATTTTTTCTCTGTATTATCATATTTATTGAGTATGGGATTATATAGTATTACATATTTAACAGGAATAATAGGTTATTTTATAAAAGGATTTTATGAACAATTAAGTATAGTAGGAAGATTATTTGATTCATTAGTTCAAATAATAAATTATGTATTTGAATATATTGGTTATGTAATAGGAGCAATTGCATCAATAATATCATTTTTTGTAAATTTAGCAGATAATGGTGGAGATGATGATTTATTTTAATTTACTAATTGTTCTTTTTTTAGTATAAATATCAGGAATTTCAATTAATTCAGGTCTGGGAAAAGCAATTAATTTTTGCAAATTTCCAATTGATTTATTTTCCATCCATTGTTTATATAAGAAAAATCTTCTGTTTAAATATTCATCATATAAATTTTGATTTTCAATTCTTTTATTTTCATAATTAGAAATATAAAAAGAAATATCTTCTAAATATTGATTATGTAATTTTTCATTTTTATCTTTATATTCATTAATATTTTTTATAAATAATTTTTTATTTTCAGGATTATTTTTATTAACACAATCCAATAATGATAAACCAAAATCGTTTAAATTCATCTTATTTATTATTTATATTTATTTTACTGTCATACATATTCGGTTGAACTCCTTCAAACATTCCTTTATAAAATTCAGCTAATCTCAATTCATCACTTAATTGTGCTTCATATTCATCTCTAGGAACATATTTAATAACAACTTCAGGTTTTGTCATTTCTCTGTATTTATTACTATAATAACCTTTAATAATTAATATCATACCTAAAAATAATAGAAAAATTGCTATTGCCTTCATATTTATATTTATATTATAAATAAATAAAAATAATTTAATCTTGTGGAGTTTCTTGAGAGGTCTCTTCAGAAGTCTCTTCAGAAGTCTCTTCAGAAGTCTCTTCAGAAGTTTCTTCAGAGGTCTCTTGAGAGGTCTCTTGAGAGGTCTCTTCAGAAGTCTCTTCAGAGGTCTCTTGAGGATTTTCTTGAGAGGTCTCTTGAGGATTTTCTTGAGAGGTCTCTTGTTCTTCTTTTTTGCGTTTGGACCAAGCATCTTCTTCTGCAATTTCTTCAGCTAAATCTTCACCTTTTTTCATTTTATTAATAGCATCAACACGTCTCTTATCAAAAACTTCATCACGTTCTTCCATATTTTTCTTGTATTGCTTCATTAAAGTATTTAGTTGAGTTTCAGAATATTCTTGATTGGGTAAATCATTTGGATTTGGACTCCAAGGACACCAACAACCAACTTGACCAATAAAAATATCAAATTTATTATCAATTTTCTTGAGGAACTCACAACGATTTTTAGCTTCATCAACTGTATCAAAAACTCCACGAACTTTAATTCCTCTAACACTGGTTTGAAAATTATTCTCTCTGTGAAATTCTTTTTCAATTTCATCAGAATTAACAGATTTAAAAAACTTATATTGTTCATCGAGTTCATTAACTTCAAATAAATAAGCATGATTAGTTTTAATAGTTTGAATTAAATCTTTTGAATCTTCATATTTATTTTCAAGATTATCTAATAATGTTTTCATGTCCTTACCAAAATTATTAAGGAATTTTGAAAAATAATATGCTTCTTTATTAATAAGAGTTGTTTCAGGACTTAAAAAGGATAAAAGACAATAATTTTGACCTCTGATAGGTTTATCTTCATCTAAATAATCCATTTCTTTAGTAGATACTAATGTCTCTTCCGTCATATTTACTAATTAATTATAAAATAAAAATCTTATATCTATTTTTATTTTCTATATATTAAGTATAAATAGATAGTAAATAGTTATGAATAGCGACGCAAGTTATACTTTTGATATATGGGAAGCTCTCACTCGATTACTTAAATATGCCATAGAAGCTCTTTTTGTTGCTTTAGCTGCCTATGCTTTACCCAAACAAAAACTTCAATTTAATGAAATATGGATGATTGCCTTAACTGCTGCCTGCGTTTTCTCCATTTTCGATTTACTCTCTCCATCAATATCTGCTGGTGCTCGTCAAGGTGTTGGTTTAGGTGCTGGTTTCCGATTAGTTGGTTTCCCAGGCTAGAGTGATGGAATAACAGTATAATTTAATTCTTCACATATTTTTTTCCATATTTGGTCTTGAGCATATAATTTTTCTCTACTTTTCAATAAAGGAAAGAATTTAAGATATTCATTCAGTCCAAGTATTTGAAAGAATTTATATAAAACATAACTATAAGATAAAAAGTTTTTTCTATCTTTTGGACAATGTTTTAAAAATGGTGCTTGAATATCACGAAACATAGAACATAATTTTTCCTCCAAATCTGCTGAAAATTGTGGTGTAGGTATTCCATTAATTCTATTGATTATATAATTAATATGTTCATAATATTTATTAATTCGAAGCCTTTTTAAAATTTCTCTCATTTTATTATAAGTAATCTTTCGAGTATCCGCAATTTTTTCTTTTTTTATTTCATTCAAAATTTTTTCAAAAACTTCATTTGGAATATCAGTGCTTTCTTTGCCTTGAACTTGATTACACCATTCTCTAAAATGGTTAATTCTTTTATAACTGAAATGTGATGTATCTTTAGTATTTTGTTTTAATAATGGTTTATTTTGTTCTATTAATAAAGGTTCTTGAAATCCACAATCACTACAAATCATAATAGCATCTTGTTGAAGACAAGTTAAATGATTTTTGCAATTTTTACATAATTCTTGATTATCATATTCAATTTTACGAATATGATTATTATTAGTAATTGCTAAATATTCATCAACTAAAGAACTTTTTTCAACAATTTTATCTTCAATTTCATTGGAATTATTATCTTCATCTTTTTTAATATTTAAATTAAATGATTCAATAATAGATTTATTTTTAAATTTATTATTTTTAACACAATTATTAGATTGTTTTTCAATCATATCATAATAATTAAATAAAATATAACTAGTTTTTTCATAATATTCGATTTCATCAAATGTTTTGATATTATTTAAATCTTCCTTAATTTTAATAATGTCTTCTCTTATTTTTATATTACTATTCCATAAATTATTATAATAATTATCATTAATTATACCATTATTATTATATTTAATAATTAAATCATTAATATAATTATAATTACTTTCTAAATTTTTTATCTTGTCTAAATTTATTTTCTCTTCTATTATTTTATTAGAATAAGTATTTATAATTTTATTATGCATCGCATCTAATGTAGATATTTCTTTATTTACATAAACTCGCTTCTTTGCTGTTTTATCTTTAAACATATTAAATGTTTCTATAAATTAATCTTTTTAAATATGCTTATATAGTTGAAAAATAATATATTTTTTTTCTCATATTATAGTATAAAGAATATAGCATAAATGGGTGGTGGTCTTCTTCAACTTGTCGCTTATGGAGCTCAAGATGTTTATTTAACTGGTAATCCCCAAATTACTTTCTTCAAAGTCGCTTATCGTCGTCATACTAATTTTGCTATGGA
>JACCDO011138322.1_pt1 | contig 21698 bp, 9 predicted proteins | sample 7446101 | NCBI WGS metagenome assembly JACCDO01 (sample SAMN15323440, study PRJNA562643) | freshwater metagenome | isolation source: river surface water | place: USA:Blue River Watershed | collected 2017-08-16
ACAAGGTATTCGAGATTGGATCGTGGGTAAAGTATTTAATCGCAAGAATAAAGACGAGGACGACAACGAGGGTAGCGACAGCATAAATGACAAAATATTCAGAAATAATGAGGCTGGTGTAAAGGATGTAAATAGATCGAGAGTGGCAAAATCTATTGCTGATAAGGTACTCACTCACTCACTCACTCACTCACTCATTCGCTTACTCACTCACTCACTTACATCAAGGTTGCTGCTGATGAAAGATACCGTAAGAAGAGTATACCCGGTACTCCGTCATCGATGATCAACACCCCATCCAAAGCCTATGGAATAAAAATTCTCAACCGAATCAAGTCGATCAGAGACAAGAACGTGTCGTCCTTCATGGACCCAGCTCTGGCGGAGCTCAACAAAATCAAAATTGGATTAAATGCAGAAACAAGAAAATGGCGGAGTGAGACCCTGGTTGACGGTACTGATGACACTACTAACCCACTCATCCAGCGCAAAGGAGTCGGTCGCACCGAGAATATCAAGTGGCGGTTGGCGCTGGAAGGCATCGATAGCGCCAAGACTATAAGGTCGTCCTCCCTCAAGTATGCACGACTACCAGTGACTATGTTAACGGATAGAACGAGTAAAGCTACTCAGCCTAACTATGCCATGCTTATTCACTCGTGTCTCATGCTATCCATGGCCACCTACAACCTCAAGTTAAACGGCGAGAACATAGTCATGAACCTCGCGTATTCCCTGAGTCCTACTATCAACATGATCAACTCTGTGTTGCAAGAGAGTGATCTAAAGCCACTACCAACCCCTGAAGAAGTTGTTAAAGAAGCAGAAAGAAATGAAGAAATGAATAAACACCGCGCGTTCATCCTCGCCAACACGGCGATGGGCATCGCGGGGCTGTCGCCGGACAACATCCAAACCAAGATAATCGCGTCAGACAAAGCTTGTTGTTTAATCACCTACGAGAAGAGGCGGAATACAGTAACGGTCTCATTCCGTGGCACAGCGGATCCTATTGACGTAGTAACGGATATATCCTTCTTTACGTCTAGATTTAGAAGTAGAAAAGACGTTGACGACGATGACGATGAAGACGATATCTTTGTTATTGCGAAGCGGCAGGAGGTGCACAGCGGCTTCTACAACGCCTTCGATAGTATCAAAGAAGAGTTAGAAAAGTTTATTAACAAGTTACCAACTCCAACGAATATCATCATGACGGGTCACTCCATGGGAGGCGCACTGGCGCAGCTTGCAGCGGCCTACTTCAGCGACCTCAAGCCCTGGCTAGTGACGATCGGTGCCCCGGCAGTGGGTAACATCAACTTCTGCCGCCATCTAGATGACTATGCGCAGCCATTCGGAGGTATTCGGGTATGGAATGAGTACGATATCGTCCCGTATATTGCGCTGCTAGTTGGGTACTCACACGCGGGTGTTCCTATCAAAATGGCGGTTCCTAGTGGAGCCAAGGAAATGTTTCAGAAAGAAAGTCAGGATTCACTCGCGGCATCTGCACTGGATGCCGTGTCGCCGCACATCCTTTATCAAGTGGGGACGCTACTGCATGTGCTGCCAGTGATGGGATTTAACTCTGTTGCAGGTGCGAAAATCAGGGAAGTGAGTACGTCGACTGAGCCAGAAGTGAGTGTGTCAACAGAGGCCGTAGTGAGCGTGTCGACAGAAGCCGTAGTGAGCGTGCCGACAGAAGCCGTAGTAAGCGTGTCGACAGAAGCCGTAGTGAGTGTGTCAACAGAAGCCGTAGTTAGTGTTCCGACAGAAGCCGTAGTGAGCGTGTCGACAGAAACAATAGAAAGTGTGTCGACTGAGGCAGTAGTGAGTACGCGGGATGAACCACTTGAGAGTGTGTCCACTGAGGCAGTAGTGAGTGTGTCGACAGAGCCAGTAGTGAGTGCATTGGACAGCTCTGAGAACATCTCTGTCGTTGCTGCCTCAAGTGACGATGTGAGCGATGCTGGTGCTGTGTACACTGAGCAGGCTGAAAGTGACTCTGCATATAGCATAGGCGAGTAACCGCCCAAGTTGCTGCTGCAGGAAGTGAAGCCAACCGGGAAGGTCGGAGAAAGCCGAGGGGAGGTCGGCGCAAGGGGTGTGTAAGCTATAATATACTGTATTTATTCGAATAAACTTACAATTATGAATACAAATGGCCTATTTCTTGGAGCTCTTGATGACGTCCTGGACGAAGCTGAAGCTGTCGCTGCCCTTGCTACTACTGCTACTACTAGTGCCGCTGCTGCCGGCGGTGTTGGTGTTATTTATAAATGAAAATTGACTTGCGCTGGTTGTGTTTGTGTTGCTGACACCCATATTTACGGGTGGACCCATTCCCATGCTCATGCCCATGTTTCCCATGGTGTTGGGGTAGCTCATGGGCATCCCAGTAGACATGGGCATGCCGCTAGACATGGGCATCATCACAGGGCGCATGTTGTTGTTGTTGTTGCTTGGTGCCATCAAACCCTCGAACATACTAGAGCTTGTTGTGCTTGCAGGTGGTGCAGCATTCGTCATCACAGGAGGTGCGAAGGTTGTTACAGGCGCTGTCACTGGTGCACCAGAAGAAACGGAATCATTCAAGAAGTCAAATGCGGACGCGACAGGGTTGCTTGCAACAGCGGTCGCTACAGGTGACGTCACGGGTTGGACGAAGCTACTAGTGGAGCCAACTTGCTGCATACCAGAGAATATATCATCGTTACTCGCCACAGGAACAGGTGGTGGCACCACCGAGGGCATGTCGAGCTGGTCCGTGTCGAGCAGGTTCACTTGGGTGTCGACGACTTTGCTTCTTACAACACTGTCGGTGCTGCCAGCGTCAATCTTCAAGATCTTGAGTGTTTTCTCGGCTTGCTGTCTCACGGACGACTTGGAATCATTCAACAATCCCACCAGGTCGTCGGCCGCGTTACTGGTGAACCAGTCCACGAACTTGCTGCAACCTCGCGTCTTGCCGACACTTTGTATTACTTGCAGCGCCTTGGATCGGGATTGCCAGGACTCGCTATTCAACACATCCAAGAGACAGTTACCCACTACATCAGGGGATAGAGTTATCACTGTAACTAAAAAAGCTTGCAGCTTGTCTTCTGGCGGCACCGGCTTGAGACCAGCTGGCTCACATAGTGCCTCGATTAACCCTCTTTCATACTCACCATCACTAGCTGCATTGCCAGCTTTACCCACTCCTGAGCCAATTACCTCGTTATTATTACCACTTGTCACACTACTCGTGGATGCTGCGTTCCACGTAGTCGACGGTTGCTGCGAGCCGTACCCGGTAGAGTACTGGTTGCCAGGTCCATATGCGTTAGTACCTCGATTTGTTACGTAACCAAACCCGTTGTCTGCTGAGTCAAACTTCTTACTACCACTCTCCATATTCAATGAATTCATCTTGGACGACAGGGACGACACCATCGTAGCCGCCGACTCTTGCGCTCTTTCCAAGAAACTTTTCTCTTCGCGAGGATCCTTGAAGTTGGGATTTCCTAGTCCTACCATACCAGATGTAGACATGGTGGAGGTGCCATAGGGGGCGGAGCTCTTATTAAAATTTGAATTATCCCTATATGAGTCATTGCTGGCACCTCCAACAAAGGAGCTAGTAGCACCAGCATGGCCAGTATAGGCAGCATCGGTGTCATTTCTAAAGTTACCAAGAACAGTAGAAACAGAATTGAATATGCTTGAATTAGGTTTTGGTTTATTCGTATTATCTTCAACATAGCCTCCACCCATGCCTTGTATCCGATTAGATGCTGCAACAGCAGATGTAGTTGTTGGCATTTGACTGTCATAAATCGCATCAATAGCTTCTTTCGCTGCATCTCTCACTCGTTTATATATTTCATCCCCGCGAAGTGGATCTGGAGGTCCTCTATACTGTAAACATTCTTTAATTGCTTCAATATTTCTCCCCATTTCTTTCTTAAACTCTGCTCTACCAGTCCTGCAGACGTGTTTAATGATAATTAAACATTTATACTTCACGTTATGATTATCTTTCTTCACACGAGATGCCAAGTACTCTTGTAGTTGAACACACGCGGTGTAGTTAGCTAGCGTCTGCTTCGAGATATCCGACAGCATATAGCCAGGAGTGGGACTGTCGTCCGCCGATGTTGCCTCATTCAACATTGATTTCTCCATGTTACCTCAACTATCTTTGAAGGTTTGGAGATCCGAGGTTTTCATCTGCTCAAATAACCGGAACTCTTAGGTTTATGATTTGCAGCATATTACTAGTTAGATGATGAGTAAAGGGGGGAAGGTAGCCTTGATGTGGAGTGGATGGCTGAGGAGTGACGTCTAATGATGCAGACATCATCAACTATTCCATGGGAGAAGAAGCAGAGTAAGTTACAGACCGCTTTGGGTTGAATGCAAGCAGCAAAGCATTCTGCGACTCACTCACCTGTTAGTCTATTCATTATTGCGTAGTATTTCTCCTGTGTAACAGGGGCCGGTCGACTTGTCAACATGATCGGAAGTATGGTTTTTGATCATACCAAGACTATATACATGTCGACTACTGCTGCGACGCTGTTGTTGCTGTTGCTATGTCTGCAGCATGCTACTGGATTTATGGGTGTAAGTAGAATAGTTAGCACAACTGTTAAACAAAAGGAAGTGTATAATCATCAAGGAAAAGGAAGTAATAATTATAAAATATTTAGTAAAACCACAGAACAAACGGATACAATTGTGTCACCATTTGATCCTACTAAGAGCAGCAGTACTGACACGGATGGTGATGATGAATTGCCGCTTACACGTGAAAATGTTGAATTAGTATTAGATGAAATGAGACCATACTTAAAAAGTGACGGAGGTAATGTAAGATTAGCTGAAATCGATGGACCTGTTGTCAAGTTAGAGCTAGAAGGTGCATGTGGATCGTGTCCATCTTCATCTATGACCATGAAAATGGGATTAGAAAGAAGGTTAAAGGAAAGAATTCCTGAAATTGCTGAGGTCATACAAAGTCTTCCAGATGCTCCTGCACTCACTGCAGAAGGTATCGAAACAGTTTTGGATGGTGTCAGACCATTCTTATCGGTTGCTGGTGGCAAAATATCAGTTCAATCTATTACTGGTGTTGGTGGCTTACAACCAGTTGTTACTCTTAAAATGGAGGGATCAGCTGCCTCGTTACAGTCAGTGAAAGTGGAGATTATGCAACGTATACAGCGACATTTCATGATGGGCTTGAAAATTGAATGGGTTTAATGTATAATTTAACAATATGAACAACGTGTATGTGTAAATATTTATCTGCGGAAGGAACCGCAGCAGCAACGTATCTTGCCCTACTCAAGTGCTCCAGTCTCCTGCCAACATTTGCATCATTCTCTGGTACTCTTCGGCAGACAAAATGCTCTCGAGTAACACCAGCTTTTGCTTCACTATCTCTTCTATATTTGCGGTCGCTATATTGTCTTGACGGTACAGCAACTCGTGATAAATCCGGATCACTGGCTCAGCCGAAGCCAAGGTTACTTCCTCCTCCTCGTCGTACCCACCGTCGTCGTCCTCGTAGTCTATCGATGCACTCAGCATGCTGCGCAGTAGGCGCACCTGGAACTGTTCCTCTGCAATCTCAGGGCTTTCGTTGACATAAGTATCATATGCGATCGCGTATACATCAGGGAAGAGGTCGAGGAGCATCAGCTGCGGGTTCGCTACTATATTCTCTCGCGTATACAGCGAGAGAAACCCGGCAATCCACAGCCTCCGGTACCACTGGCTACCGTTGCGATATGACAAATTATCATAATTTTCAATGGCTAACTTGATAATTCCAGTGAACATAGCAGAGGTGCAGTCGCTGGAAGCTGGGAGGTTGAGATGCCCCAACACCTGGTGAATAGCCCCGACAATGACGTCTGTCTTGCCCAGCACCAGCAGCCTGAGTACTACTGACATGTAGCACGCGATCACTATCTCGGCTTCTACATAGCTCTCTAACTCGTCGGAGAAATCTGGTATTGACGCGGCCAGCGCCTTCATGATCACTGTTAACACGTTCGATTGGACTATAAAAGTGCAAGTTTCTTGAGGACAGCATAGAAAGAGGGTCTCTAGAGGGCGCAGCAAGAAGGGAACCCCGACCGGCTTGATGCTACCGAGTAAGCGGTGATAGATCAGGTTCAAGGTGTTGCAACACGCGCCGAGAAACGGACCGCGTCCAAGAATAGCAAATCTTTCCACAATCAAGCAAAAAGGTCGCAATACTTCGATGTTGATGATGTCCACGTCATCCTCTTGCGCTAGTAATGACGCAAATCCCTCGTTGAACAAGGCCAGAAGCGATGCGTTGTACGTGGTGATGCTGCTCATGATACTAAGAAGCAAGTCGATCCCCTCCGACAACAGATAGACATTGCCAGTCGACGCAGTGATGTAAGGACTGGTGCTAACGGTACTGTTCGAGGTATTCAAGCCAAAGGAATACGCGATCATGGGAATAGTGTACGAGTAGATCACCTCATTCTCATTGCCGATCAGCTTCACTACCTCGTCGAAAGTCTCCAAGATGCTGCTGCACATGATGACCATTTCCTCACTGCTCACCGCTTGGTTCCACAAGGCGACTAGCTCGTTGCATATCGGCAGCAGTATGCCCATAAGTTGGCTCCCCAGTCGCTGTATGATGAGCTTGATGAGGTCAATCACTTTCCCCTTGCTCTCGTTCACTACCAGCCGATGCGCGACGACAGCGCACAACTTGCGGATCAAATTCTCGCTGTAAGGAAGCAGCATTTCCGCAGAAACGGTGTCGTATTCGATCATTCTCGTGAGTGTTTTCACGGTTTCCAAGATAGTAACCACGTCGTTGTTGTCGGTCGCCAGAACCGTAAGCAGGACATTAAGAATTAACGGCAGCGAAGCCGTGTCGAACCTGTACAACCAACACGACAGGAACCACACCATCCGTGCTCGCAGCAACTGTTGCCCTGCAGGCAAGCTGCCATGTGATGGGTTACTAAGTATCGATGACATGAGGGGCAGCAACGAGGTCTGCAGAAGCTCCGATGCGTTGATATGTCGTCCTACCGAGCTGGAGCTCAGTCCCAGGCACAAGAACAGTCCATCGAGTAGCTGTATGTTGTTATCGGGCACTGTAGGGTCAACTTTGTACAGATCCGGCTTGCTCATCAGTGCGATCATGCAGCTACTCACCGTGTCCTCAAGTCGGTCCACGAGTCCCAGATACAAGTACTCACCTGCGCATTTCATGGTATCATTTTTATTCAAATTCTCTTGTAAGATCAAGAATTCCTCGGGATTATCGAGCCATTCATCTAGCTCGGATCTGTTGTAACGCAGCAGTGTCGTGACTAGCAGCTGTAACAGTGTCATCGTCATGTCATGACTCAAGTACCGCTGCACAATGTCCGCCCCTTGCACCTGGCGCTCATCAGTAGTATCGCGAGTAGCAAAGTACTTCTCACAGTTGACTACGTTACTTAGGAAAATGACGCACGTGGTAACAACGAACTCAATGCGGTTACTGTGCAGCAACTCCTCAGTGAACAGCACTAACCACGACTCTAAGTACGGCACGGCAAGCAGCGGGTACTCGAGCTGCACTTGCACCGGCAGCATAGACAGCGTCTTGACGACCTTCCGCAAGGAGTTGTAGCTGGACACGTAGATGTTGGCGCTTGTACTCACCTTCAGCATGTTCAAGTCGTCGCTTTCATCGTTGGGAGTGTTGGTATAGAGCTCGTCGTCCATCTCGCTTGCATCCGTGATTACAGCGGCGTAAGCGCGCAGGTGGCTGCAGTACGACTTGATGGTAACTATGTAATTACTCATGAAATCGGTGGCTGTACCACTGCGCGGAGTTACCAATCCCGCGTTATACAGCGCGTCATAGCTGGTCGTTGCTATTAGCTGGATGATCTTACTAACTACTTTTAATAGTTGTAATAGCTGCAAAATAGGCGAATTTTCATCGGGAAGTGCGCTTCGAGAGGCATAATCACTGTAGATGTACTGTATTTGTGTGTTCAGAGGCGTCCATACGGTGTCAACGAGCGCAGTAAATACATCTACAAACACCCTATTCCTTCTCTCCTTCTGCAGCGACACCTTCTCCATCTCTGTCAATATCATGTACAACCTTTGCGCGCCATACAAATTGTGCAAAAAATTTGTGGAATTGTCTTGTATACTCCTTACTATGGTAGGCAGCAATGTCTCTTGGTGCTCACTGTATATCCAGTCTTTGATAAAGACCTTTGACGTCAATATACTTAGATGTGACAATAACTTTTCATTTATTGGCATATAAGCATCCAAAAACATCTTCAATTTCCCTTTTTCTTCACTCTTTATCGCGGCATCTTCTTGCTTGTTCCAACGCCTTTGAACGATATTCTTCAACGATATTATTGCCAACAATATCAAATCCGTGGATAGATGCGTCCCACTATGTGCGCTGTTAGTACCATCCCTATACTGCTCGCTCACTTGAACGATAATTGTTATCAGTATACTCATGATATCATCCATAGCTTCAGCTTGATGCAAAAACGCCATTGCTTCTTGCTGCGCCAATGGATCAACAGACCCGTTCGTGGCCAACTGCAAAGCCGAGTACACCTGATCCATCAAAGCTGCACTATATGTACTAGAAACACTATCTGGAAAGTTCTGCTCTGCTTCTTCGAATGCTTTTCTTAGATTCGACTCGCTTTCAATTTTCATCGCCAAATATTTTCGTGACCAAGACCGGCGGTGATAGAGGCATTGCATGTGAAGGCACTATTTAAAAGGATTGCAGTAATGCCCACTTCGACTCATTGCACTCGCTCCTCTTATTACAATCCGACTGTGTCAATAGCGCAATCTAAATCGAGTATATAATGCCGGTACTAGGGGCCGATTTCAATCTGTCACAGTGAGTCATCAGCACGGACATGGAATACAGTAAGAGTAATCCGAACAGTGGGGTATCTAATAACGATGATGCTTGTTCTATGCTTTGTATTGTTGTTCATAGTGAGTAGTATTAATGCATTTGTCTTTCCGAGCAACAAGAGAATATCTAGTTGTATCGGTGCTGCAAAAGGACCGCGACCAATACATAAAGAGTTTACAGTTGAAAAGGCTACTGCCGAGAAATTGGATTTGTTAGAGGTATCTTCCTGGCCAAGATGGACAACTAACGGCTCCGAGAAATATAAAGTAGGAATCAAATCACCTTTGAAAGTATACGACACCAACGAATTGAGCTATATAATTAGTGGTAAAATGGAGATCACTCCTGTCGATCCTCCTGGACAACCAGTATTAGTACAAGCTGGTGATTTTGTTACATTTCCTGATGGGTTTGCATGTCATTGGTTCGTCATTGAGACTGTGGTCAAGAACTGGTACTTGTACTAATTAACTTATATTGGTAGAAAAAAAGAATGGTTATTTGTAATTGTTATGTAAAGTAAATAGTAACACGAAAATAATTACATATATGGTGTATATATAACATGTGTGGGCGTGTCTTCTAAAAGTATAACTGTTAACTAACATATACGTTTTATTATACAAAATTCCGCAGCGGATTATCAATATTTATTGCAAAATATCCGTTTCTATTATTAGAAGTGTGAAAGATTTTATATATTTTCAAATAACTTGATCGAAACGGATACTTTGCTGTAAATATAGATGACCCGTTCCGGAAGTATGTAAGTTATTCAATGGTAATAGTTATGCAGAATAAGGTCGACAGAAACAACCACCACGGTAACAACTTTCATTCAATTTCCATTTTTCATCTTAGTTGCACTTATCTCGTTCATTTCTATTTAACCGTTAACTTATATCGCTAATTGCAAGTAAAATTCTTAGTTTACCCTAACTTTGCCGGTACCGCTGATGTACGAATGAGTCTCGAAGACGCAGAACATACTTTGTTTCTTTGCCATCGAAGCTGTCTTTCCTCGTTTAATAAGCCTGTAATAGCCATGCACTTCGCCGCAGTTGCCTTCGTTCTGCTTTGCGTCATGCAAATTTCAGTAGCATTTATTCATTCGTCCATAAAATATCAGCGACGAGCACTCTTGCGTATGACTCCCGAACAAGAGCAAGCCATGAATTATATCAAACAAAAGCAAGCACAGGATCCTAACTACGATCCAACAAATGACCCTCAATACCAACAAATGATGATGCAACTTATCCCTGAAGAAATTAGAGATGTTTCAAGTGGCATAGAAAGACTTAAAGTTGCATTTAAGGATGCCACGGAAGGTAATTTACTCACTTAAACAAATGTATATTCGTTTTATTTATTCATTCGTTTATTCATTCCTAGGTACAGATGCTGTCACAGATTTAGACGTAGCAGCTGCTCAATTCGCTAATAAAAAGGAATTAATTAGTTCACCAAATAGTAAGTGGGTTCAAGCTGGTTTCCCTGACGAAAATCCTGATGAGAAGCTTATCCGCGAATTAGAAGAGAAATTGAAGTCTGAATACCCAGAAGTGAAATAAATCTTTTCTTCGGCTTGCAAAAATCTACTATTCCTATTATCATTTTGTAATTTTAATTCAGTATTAAGGTTTATTAGTTCATTACTATACAAGGAATTACATTACTTTCTAGCGCAATAATCACACAATATTTGCAGCCTCTCTTTCAGCCCGTTGAACCACGGATACCACTGATCACCCAGTGGATCAGGTTCTTCCATATGCAAGAACAGCTCTAAATTCGTTACTTTCAACGATTGCAAGGTCTTCATTACTACCTCGTCGTATTCCTGAATACTTCCTTTATCCGAATGCGGAGTGGAAGCAAGCTGCGCTGCGACATCCGCCTCTTCCAATTGAAGGCGGAATCCTAGTGCGACCAGCACGTCGACACCCCCCGTGAACCCAGTCACATCTTCCAATAACCGCGGGTTACCAACCTTTAATTTACGCAGCTTCACGTTATCTGGGTGACCAACGATGCCTTCCATGATATCCGTTACAGATTTAAATATCTTTTTGAGCTTATACTTATTCATATTGGGTGAGTTCAATTTATTCAAGGCATCAATGAGGTAGGTTGGGGCGAGTGCAGAGTTATTCATGGAAGACACAAATGTTTCCAATTCTATCCTGTGAGTCTCGCGTATTAATTTGGATTTTTCTGCTTCAATCCGTAGTTTATTTGCTGCTTCTGCACTCAGAAACAAATTATTGTCAATACTATTATCAACAACTGCACTTACTATTACTGGTTCTTCTACAACGGGGATAATGCTTGCAGAAACGTTCGCAGTTGCCTCTTCCCATCTTATTCTTATGTCATTATATTGAGCTTTCGTCGTGACGATTTCATTCCGTAGCACCTCAGCATCATCGTATCCTTGTGTCATTTTTTTCACCATGGTTGGCCCAAAGCGACTCTCTCCCGACACGGGATCTTTTGCATCCTTTTTACTGACAAATTTCTCAATATTAACAGCTAATTGTTCGCATTCGGCTAGAAATGAGTCTAATTTTAGTATATTCTTCATGGCGCTTTCACTGACTAATACTTGCTCATTGATCGACACAAGAGAATCTAGCACGGATATATACTCACCGCGAAGTGCGTCCAGCCTCTTTAACAGCGCATTCACTGACATGCCAACAAGCCGTTGAAGATTCAGGTTGAAAATTTAAATTCTTGAATTTTGAGTCAAATTTTTGACTCAAAAAATTATTGCCGTACCGGCATGAGTGGTGTGGATTATTCCTCCAAGCCGATTTTCAGAAATCATTTTCTAAGAAGTCTCTCATTAATTACAATAATTCTGACATATTTACATTTGGGAGAAGCCGAAGGAGTTCCCTAACGCGGTAAACGTGTGATAACTGCTTATTGGTGCCTTTAACGACATGTAGTTGATGCGATCCCGACCTGGCGCCGTGACGGTCTCATCCGAGCAGTCGATCCGCGGTGCCGTCGAGCATAACCCTTTAGCAGACATAAATCCTAATGCGCGTGTAGTCTGCGCGATACACTCACTCGTATCGAAACCTTCCGTGCATGCAACACACATGGCATAGTAGTGCTCACGCTTAGACACGTCGCTGCAGATGTCGGTGCGTGCTTCATTGCACTTCTCTTCGTCGTTAAATATTGAATACTCGCTCTCTTCACAATCACAAATTGGCTCCAGGGTCGTTGCGATGCCCTTGGACACCTTGTAGTCATACACGCGGCATGTGCGTACGTGTACCGTCACTTCATTGAGGTATCCCGCGATCCCGTTCTTCACGCTGTGCACTTGCTCATTCACTCCATCAAACACCTTGTAAGTGAAGCCATCAGGGCCCAAGTAACGCAAGTTTGGCTTATATATAACGACTCTTTCATTGCGCAAATAATTCTCACTTGCGTGATCACCTAGTGTGTAATCAGCAAACTCTGGAGGTACACCGAAGTTATCAGTGCAATGCCTGTATCCATCCACGCCACTGCGCACACCGTTCATTCCGGAGGTATCCACACCATTGCAGTAACCCATGTAACGAGAGCCACCTTCGCGCACAACCAACTCACCATTTTCTGTTATATCAAAGAGTTCGCGCCAGTCACCGTATGAGTGAGTGCTGTAACTGCGGGATTTGTATAGCTTGCCATACTTAGGCAACGACGTCACCTGCGCAGACAAGTCCTGATAGTATGAGTGAGTAATACCAACTATATCCGTGATCACTAGCACTGCATCTGAGATAGTACCATAAGCACCGCCGTAACCGAAGTGGTTATTGCCGTGTGCTAGCTGGCCCGACTGAGTGAGATGCACGGTCCATCTGCCATCCACTGACAGCTGGTTGAACTCGTGCATGAACGGCATAGCGGACTGGTAAGGCCTCGTCACAGGAGCCTCTGCAACAGGTGATGTTGATCGATAAGCTGAGAAAGTATTCAATTTTTCTTCATAAACTTCAACTTCCGCTAGAGAAAGGGACCCATAACCATAGCGTTGCACTCGCACATACGTTGCATTGACCGCGGCTGGCAGCGCCGTCTCACACACATCAGTTGCACTTGTATAGTATTGCTTGAAGATAGCCAACTTCAAGCTTTCCTCGAGGTCACTCGGAGGTGGCTCGGTGAGGTCGAAGATCATCACCCAGAAGGGGGTGAGCCACTGGTTATCACCGGCGGTTGTGCTTGACTCGGTGGTTGCTGCTGTTCCATTCACTGTCACACCCATGCCGTACTCTTCTATGTTGCTTACTTCGTGCCAAAAGCCAGCTCGAGTAGTGGTTACATCGACGTATAACTGATTCACTACCGTGTTCTCGGTCTCGTTAATCCCGCCATTTTTCACGGTACCTCCAACCCACGTCACATTCTCAACGGTTACCGTTGGAGACGATACTTGCACACTTAGGAACTCAATGTGATACATGTACCCATACCCTTCCATGCCATCACTACCGCAACCACCTGGGTGGTCCACCCCACACAGCTGCAGCATACTCATCGTCACATCAACCTCTCCGATCCCTTCTAACGCAGAGATCTTCGCCTTGACTTGCGCTGCCGTTGACCCAAACTGTATGTAGCTAGTAGTGCGCGCAGACGTTGGATTATTCACATCAAATCCAACGATATGCAGGCAGAACCGGCCTTTAGGGTAGTCGTCGTAACCCTTCATAAGCACGCGAATAATAGGAAATACAAAGCTTTGCGGCTTGCGTGGGTACACGTTGATAGTCGCAACCTGGCTGTCTACCGGTAGCAGCACCTGCCACCACGCATCTACTTCGTTATCTGTTTCTGTTACCGAGAAGTGAGACACCAACGGATCTGTGTTGCCATCTGTTGCGTACTTGGCGGGTTGCAACGTTGAACTTTGTTGTGGTGCACCAAGCAAGGCAATATTCACTAGTTGCGTGTCTGAAAACAAGTAAGTGTGACCTATTCCCGTGTCAATATCGATCCAAGTCTCGTTGTTACCTAGTCTACTGCGTGGGTAGCTGCGCCCTAGCTCGAAGGCCTTGCCTCTGTCATGCAGCACGTTATCGAAGACAACTGCCTTCTTACCCAGGTGCTCGAGCTCAACCTTCAACGTGGACACGTCGGTGTGGTAAACATTGCGCAAAATTAACTCAATTTTTCTTGGGTACCTAAATTTCCACTGTTTCACTAGCTGACCGTTAACTAGCTCATAATCGGTTGGATCCCGCAACTCCACGTCTGCTGCAGTGGTAGGGATCGTGGTTAGGTGAAGGATCTGATCACCCGGTCCCAAGACCAGTGAATCAACACCCTCTTGATGAATATTAACGGTATTATCCTCCTTCTTCACCACATACGTGAACAAAACGTCCGTTGAAAGAATATCGATGGCAATCGCCACGTCGATGGACGAGTACAGCACTGACGCGTTAAACTCCGTATAATTCGCAAATCCCCGGGTATTCACACCGGTTTGCAGTACTAAATAGGGATTACCGACGACAAGTACCGGCTTGTTAAACCTAGCAACGACTACTATCACCTCATTTGCACCGTAAATCCCTGCTCGTTTCACGGGGAAAAGGGACTCGACGTAAGGCGGCGACGTGTCTACTTTGACGCTGCTTTGCGACGATAAACTGCCAGGTGAGTAAGGTACCGGCAGCTCTAAATTTGCTTGCAGTAAGGGATTAGCAGAGTACCGACGTATATCACCGAGTAGTGAGTAGCTAGATGCGTACTCGAGTGGCAAGGCCACGTCACCGTCGCTGATGACGTACTTGAAGTGGAGTACCGACGTGTAATTGAGTGACGCATTCGTACTTGAAGTTGCGACGTAAGTAGCCGTTGGTGTGCTGTCTTCGAAAGCAAGTAAAAGTGTTGGTTCGGTGACGATAACTACTGGCAAGGTGAGGGTCACGTAGATATTGATGACATCACCCACACCCCATGGGTACTGCGTGCCGGTATCAGGTGAGGAAATCCCGAGCACCGCGGGGACCTGGGTGTCGATGGAACATAGGGATTTCACCAGGAACTGCCGCAGGAACTTAACCGGTCCCTTGACGTTGTTGGCGGCCGTGCGGATGTACGACTCCTCCTTCAACGGCTCTCTCGTGGTGTATTGTAACGGATACTCATCACCCAAGAAAACCACACCCGTTGGGTCCAGGGCCGTGACGGTATAAAGAAATTCCAGTACGTAAGCGGGCTCTTGCGTGAGTAAGTAAGCTTGTCGCGGCACGGTGACGTTGCCGTCGTTGATCACAAACAACAGCTCAACACGGGAGTAACGGCTATCTGGTACCGCCATCATCTGATTATAACTAACGGTTATCTTGATATCATCCCCGGCCGTTACACTACCTACTGACGAGTCAACGGCTAGTACCTGCGCGCGTGAGTTGTCAATAACAATAGATGACGTCCTGCCAAGACTGGCTGTGGATCCCCGCTCGGGAAGAGTGAGGTCCGCCGGTATGTACTCGTAAATCCCTGCCTTCACCACGTTGTCATAAAATCCCGTTGAAATCCCGAGTGAGTACGTGGTTGAGTAGTCGAGCGAAGACGAGAAATCTTGCGACGAAATCGTGTAACGGAATTGTAACGTATTCATGGAAGGCCGCAATAGGTAAGTTGCTCGAGGAGTACCGGCGAGGTCTAACTCTAAGAAAGGGGAACCAATGACCGCGACCGGGGTGTTGAATTCCACGAAAATATCAATTTCATCGGGATTTGCCAGGGATCCCGCCTGGTTCGAGTACACCTTACTCACGCGCGGTGTCACGTCGGTACTCGTGAGGACCGGGGCCACATACTTACAATTTTCAGCACAACAAAGCGATCCTAATGAAAGATCCACAGCCCGTACCGGTAAGAAATTTGCTTGTTTCAACACCCGGCCGCCATTGAGAGATATTTTGCTGTATCTGGAGCACAGGATATAGCCGTTGGCGGCGGCGAAGGCCGCGTTGACGACGCCGTTGAACACGGCCGCATTCGGGGATTTCATGTGGGAAAACAATAGATTTTTCGGTTGCAAGACGTCGTCTTGGGTGTTGATTTCTTCTAATCCCTCGGAGAAGTACAGGACCAACGACGGGTTGCCTTGCACGAGGACCGGCTCGGTAAAAGTAACGACAAATTCAATAAGGGATCCGGTCTCGTAAGGGATTTGACCCCGATTGGTGACGTTACTCACCAGGTCAAAGACGGGATCGGGATAGTAGGAATCCCGCGGGATTTTAATGTCTTCATCAATAAAATCTTGTGTGCTTTCAACGGATCCATCGTACCGGCGCGTAGGATGACGTGGGACCGTGTTAACGGCTAGTTCATCAACGATCCCGACCTCAGTGGAGACACAAGTTGCATCACTCAGTAGACATCCCTTCAAACAACCGAGAATAAACGGCGACGACGCAGGGATTTGGCTGACGCAGCACGAGTCCGTCCCGCGAAGGCACTCACCACTAACACCATATTCCACACCGTTTTCGATGTAAGAGGAGCAGTTGCCGTCACCTACTTGACTACTCACGTAGTACCGGTACTTGAAGTTGTCGATGGCTGGCAGCTCACCGTAGTAGCCGTTGCACTCGTCCAGGCAACTTGTATTCGTACTCCCTGCGCACGGTACCATGTCCAGGCCGTCCACACCCCGAGGGCCGTAGATGGGGAACCCGTCCAAAGCCCAGCCAATTTGGGGACTATGCTCCACACCCCCGCGGTTAAGTTGCGTCAGAAGGCAAACCGGTGGGACGACGTACCGGTAGTTACCGTTATCATCTGCAAAACCACCACATTTATCAATGGCCTGCCGGTACTCCGCAGGACTACTCCACACCGGCCCTCCGAATGGGACACCATTCAAAGCAATTCCAATATCCGTTGAAAGCAACGAAATATTCGTAGGGATTAGCGCGAACGCAGGGATTAGCGGGATCTCAACGGCATTTTCACGGATTTTTCCTTTCGAAAAATTTTCTTCAAAACTAGCCGTTTGGTCGACGCAGAAGTGGTTCGGGCACGAAGCCGTTAAAAATTTTCTTTTTAAACTTTTTTCATCAGCAATTTCATGGTAATAATAACTGCGCACGTGAGTGAGTAAGTGAGTAGGTGAGTGAGTAGGTGAGTGAGTAGGTGAGTGAGTAGGTGAGTGAGTGAGTGAGTAGTGAGTGAGTGAGTAGGTGAGTGAGTAGGTGAGTGAGTAGGTGAGTAAGTAAGTGAGTCAGTGAGTGAGTAGGTGGTTAGGTGAGTGAGTGAGTAAGTGAGTGAGTAGGTGAGTGAGTGAGTACCTTCGCCCTAATCCCTCGCAACGCCCAAAGCCACGAGTCCGGTCCTGGGACCGGTACTGTGATAAAGTTGTTAGTGGAACACCTAGAATACTAGCCGTTTCTTCTAGTGCAAATCCCACTTCCGAGGCAATCATGGTGATCCCACTGATAATCCCGGTAGTATCCGTTAGAATTATGTTTTGTAACGACAATTCATCACCGGTACCGCCAGGTACCGGCAGGTTATAAGCCGCACAATCCCCGAAACGATCTCGAATATCACAGAGTTCGTTGCTGTAAAGGGCGAAGCTGTCGCGGTAGGCCAGCGAGGCGGCGGTGCGGTCGTACTGCAAGATAACGAGGGAAAACCACGCTAAATTACTGTTTTTCTTGTCGATATGCGAGAAATAACTGCCATGGGAGACGTTTTGCAGGAGCAAGTAGACGCCGTTAGCGACCTGAATGCCGCGATCAGAGTACTCGATCCCTACCATCACCACGTCCCCGATCCCGTAGGTTCTGCCACGTGTATCACTCGTTGTAACGACTCTAACAGGCCTTGCCCGGCTTCCAACTAACGTGAGATAGGACCCGCGACCTGTGAGAGATACCGGTGCAATAACAGTCTCGACATAGGTAACAAAAGGTAACGTGAAGTTGACGTCCGCCGTTGGGATGCGCGACATCCGCTTGATGTAGTACGTACTCTCATCTGTTCTCGCAGAAATTTCTTCATCTTCAAACGTGCAAGGGATTACACTCAAGGAAGAGGTGTGGAAGTAGTCAAATTTATCCAAGTAATCCCCTTCTTCCACGGTATACTCAAACAATAGCTTGTCAGTAGTAGAGCCACTGGCGTACTCGGCATACTTATCTGTGTTGCTTACGCGGAACAGGAGTCGCGGACAGCCGCGGACCACGACCGGGTAGTTGAAGGACACCAACACAGGGATTACAACTCCCGCACCATAAGATCCGTTGTGCAGAGGGGTATATACACCGGTAATATTCGGTGATCTAGTGTCAATAACAACGCGGTGGTTGGCAGACAAGCTGCCGGGATCCCCTGGTAACGGTAACTCGGTGTTAGCTAGGACCAGGGATGAGGTGCGGGTTGCGCGGAAAATCCCTCCTTTTTTCGTTGGAGTCAAGACAATATCATCTTCCCGGTTGAAGCCACCATCAGTGTTAACGCGGCCCGTGTTGGACCTGATCACGTCACTGTTCAAGGCTAAAGACACCGGGGAGTTACTGAGGAAATAAGGAGAATAACGGGTATCGATGTAGTCCACACCCTCGTCACTGCTCCGGTCCCCATCTTGCACTTCATACATGTAATACAAGACATGCGAGTAGTTCCCGGACACGTACGTCGCGCTTCTATTAGTGGCAGTTGCACTTCCGAAGGCCGTGAATAGCTTGAGTACCGGTGGTTCGAACACCATCACGGGCTGGGTGAAGGTGATGGCAAGTTGCACCTGATCCCCGACTCCATACGTGCCGTCGGGTGTGGAAGGAAGGAAGTGGATTGATGCAACTTTGGGCCTGGCAAATACTAGTTTCACATCGCGTGAGTACAAGAGATACGACTTGTCCACAGCTGGCAGTGCCACGTTAGCGTCAGTGACGGCGTTGACTGCCGCGTCCCGGATCAACCCGCCGCGCATGTGAGAAGCTAGCGCAGCTACGCCCTCGTAATTGAGCTGAACTTCCGGGTGAATGTTGTAATCTGTGTTGGGGACAGGGATTACGTACTCGAAATGCAACTCCGCGGTGCCGTTGCCATGCGAGTACACAGCTAGCAGTTGATCCTCGTCTTGGAATGGGACAAACAATGCAAGTGATGGCAGGTTACCGTTGAGTGGGTTCGGGAAGATGAGCACGTTCTTGCTGAAGCGGACATAGATATCGAGTGACTGACCGGGGTAGTAAGTACCGTCGGCTTGGACCACATCTACTCGCTCCACACCCGCGGCGGCGGTACTGATTCCAATCAAGGAAAGCGACTCGAAATCAGCCGAGGATACATAGCTTTTGTTCCAAATATTGCCAATATAGTCACGGAATTCACCGTTTTCAACGTGAATGAAGTAGCCGTTACTGTCTTGATTCAGCACTAGCTCATCCGTGTCATCGCCGTACTCCACCGTGTATAAGAAGGTGACAACAGAAGTGTTCGTGCCACTTACATAGTACATCTTGAAGGACTGCCCTGCGCTGTTGTTGCCGAATACTATGTGAGAAGGCGTGGACGAGCTAGACACGAGCTGTACCGGTGAGGAGTACTGAATATTGATGTAAATCAGTTCACCTGCGCTGTAAAGCCCCTTCACTTTGTCGGGATAAACACTATTAACAACTGGCTCTGTGATGGCTTCTACCTTGATGTTGAGGGTACTCAAGGAGCCGGTGGTGCTGACAGGTAGGGTAACATCCGCATCAACGGTGGGATACAACGAGTTCAACTTGATTTCACTGCCATTCAAGTGCAATGAGAGAGTGCTATTCACCTCCAAAGTAGTTGCTTCGTCACCTACTTGCACGTTGTAGCGGAAGCGAATACTATTCTCGGATGTGTCATACATAGGCACCTGCTTGACGTAGTTACCGCTGTCTTGCTGCGGCAAGAAGCTGTCAAACTTGAGGGCTAATACTGGATGGCCGAAGACAATAATAGGCGCGGTGAACACAACGGATATGTCTATGTAGTCGCCACTTATCATAGTCAGCCCGGCAGATGGCGAGGTGAGGTACTCAACTGATGGTTTGATGCGTTTCAAGGCGATTGAGGTGGTGTCTTCGAAGCTATTCTCGTCACTAGGTAAGACGATGGACAAGTTGCTAAAGGAAGGGGTCTGTCCTCGTATATACACGTAGTTGTCAGAGTCTTGTAACAGCGCGGTAACTAACAACTTGTCTGCCACATCTTCCTCTCCGACTATATACCTGAAGACTAGGGTGTTGAGTGTACTGTCACCGGTGGATACACTAGTCACTGCAGCAGGTTGGTTGCCACAAGCTGTCCCGGAAACCGTTAACAAACCAGGTGTGATTCCCGTGAAGTTTAGAGTGTGTTGGTATCCGTTAGGAATGGCTGTCAATGAGAGCTCAACAGGTAGTGAGAGTTCCAAGGTCGAGATGGATACCAGCTCATCATAAAGGGCAGTGGAGTCAGAGGATGACACGCACTTGCTACTTATTCCATTGTAAGACACTTGAAAATACGCCGACGTGACGTTACTGCTCTGGATGGTAATAACTTGCGTCGTAGACACGGTTGAGTAGGTCCCCTTGTACATGGCCCGCACGTCACTGCTGTTACTCAAGGTGAGAGACGGCGACCCTATCACAGCTACATCACGGATGAACTCCACTGCAACGTCGATGATGTCACCTGAGTAGTACGTCTTGTTGCCATCTCGGAGCGAGTACACTTTACTGACGAGTAACTCTTGCTCGCAAGAAACTGCGATGGCTTCAAACGAGTATTTGTTCCGCAGAAGAGTGTTGTGCGGTCTGGGTATGGTCACATTAGCCACAACATCAGCACGACCAGCTCGAGATATTGATGTGAGTCCTAGCTCTAGCGCTGATGGACCGAAGATCGAGAGATCTACAGTCGTCACCGGCGCATCGACATTATATACAAAGCGGAGAAGGTCAGTGCCGTTGCCATCATAGTAACGCGCATACTCTAATGTATTCAGCAGCATTTTGGCCTGGCTCGAGGTAACCATCACTCGCTCAGTGAACTGCAAGTGAATGAACACAGCGTCCTTGCACGTTAAATCAGTCACACTGTCAGGTACATAGACGGCCAGGATCCTGGGGATATCCGAGATAATTGTTGCGCCCAGACTAGTCTTCTCGAAAGGGATAGTGCTGTTGGGATCGAAGTAGCTGTAAGTCGAGTGGGTATATACGTATCCCTCTTCGATTCGCCCTATCTCTGTGGATGACAGCGACAGGTCATCGACCTCATCTGCATCTCTCCAGTACGCATCAAAGTATGCAGAGGCGTCACTTGCGATAGATAATTGCGTTGAACCGCGACTGTGAATCAGTCCTTCGTGACTAATAATGATGCTTTCACCTGCAACTAAATCACGGGACAAGTTCAAGTCAACATCAATACTGCAGTCATTACGAGTAAACTCGTCTTCCACTGAGAATGCAACGGGGCACAGCGATGTGTTGACTCCGTTGACAACGGCCACGCGGTTCATTTCCTTCGGGAAGTAGTCTAAAGTAGAATTTATCAACTCCCCAAACGAGCTCAACTCGGCGGTTATATAATTTGTTTGGTTCTCGTACAAGCTGGTTCGATCAAGGAAGAGGTCGTTGCCGTGGTCAATGAAGACGTTGATCTCTCTTGCCGCGATAAGGGCATCCGTTGCTTGCAATTGAATGTATCTATCACCTGGCAAGACAGAGGGGTCAAG
>JACCDO010170879.1_pt1 | contig 21695 bp, 21 predicted proteins | sample 7446101 | NCBI WGS metagenome assembly JACCDO01 (sample SAMN15323440, study PRJNA562643) | freshwater metagenome | isolation source: river surface water | place: USA:Blue River Watershed | collected 2017-08-16
GCAACCGCAAGGTCGGCGGCTGGTTCGGTGATTCGCATTCCACCAACAGTTGCTACGTGCACGTCTCGACTGCTTAAGGAAAGGCCAGCACGCCGTTCGAGTACCGCCAAGATCATCGCATTTCGCGCATTGTCTAGACCCGCCGTTGCGCGACGTGGAGTTGGCACATTTGTAGCCGCCACTAAAGCTTGAATTTCTGCTAGCAGTGGGCGAGTGCCTTCAACAGTCATGGTCAAACAAGTTCCACTTACAGATTCATGCTGAGCGGATACGAACAAACCACTTGGATCTGAAATGCCAGTGATGCCTGAATCGTTTAGTTCAAAGCAACCAACTTCATCAGCAGCACCGTAACGATTTTTTGCAGCTCGTACTAAACGAAGGCGCGTGTGTCGATCACCTTCAACTTGTAAAACCACATCAACTAAATGTTCTAGGACGCGCGGGCCAGCAATAGTGCCGTCTTTTGTGACGTGTCCTACCAAAATAGTTGCAATGCTTTTTTCTTTTGCGACTCGAATCAAACTTGCAGCAACTTCACGAACTTGAGTAACGCCACCAGCTTGGCCATCAACCTCGGTCGATGAAAAAGTTTGGACTGAGTCAAGCACCACAAGTTTTGGATTTACTTTTTCAATGTGGCTAAGTGCAGCCCCTAGATCTGTCTCGCTAGCTAAATAGAGGTTTGGCGCAAGTGCACCAATTCTTTCTGCACGCAATCGAACTTGGGCTGAAGATTCTTCACCTGTTATGTAGAGCGCTATTCCTGAATTTCCAGCCTGACTTGCAACTTCTAATAACAGGGTGGATTTACCAACTCCTGGCTCACCTGCGAGTAAGACCACAGATCCTGGAACTAAACCGCCACCTAGTACGCGGTCTAATTCTTCGATTCCAGTCGGCTCGGCTTTTGCGAACTCAACATTGACCTCAGAGATAGGTGTGGCTGGCGCTGAAACCTGCCCAGAAGCGACTGTGCGGGCGTGTGTGACGCCAATTTCCTCAATCGTGCCCCAGGCTTGACATTCACCACAGCGACCCACCCATTTAGTGGTTTGCCAACCGCACTCGCCACATTTGAAGCCACTTGATTTAGTCTTTGATTTGCTAGTCGCCATAGAGGACACGCTACCGCCCACTTGGGACAAGGAGAAGAGATGCCCAACCAAGATGTGATTTACGACTTCATAACCAGTGTGGTGCTGGATGTGGAGGTAAGTAACAAGGTGACATCTGAAAGCTTGACCATCAGTGAAGGGCTATCTGATTCACAGACTTTTGCGATTGCTCGGGCTGAATGCTGGCGACAAATGCGCGCGAGAAATGTTTTCGCATTCGATATTCCAACCATCGCAATAGATGCTGATCCGGTTCAAGCATTAACTTTGATGGAACGCGCAGTGTTGAGTTTAAGTTTGCGTCAGTCTCTCGATGTTGAAACCGTCAGCAACATTGTTGATGAACCTCGAAGGATTGTTACTCGAGACTTAAAGGAAGGGCGTAAGAATCTAGCTCGCGCCGCAATTGCACTTGCCTTAATGAACAATAAAACCAAATGCCCTGTGATTTTGGCAGCTCATCAAACTTTGGGCAATCGCCTTACTCGCGCCCAACAAATGCATCTTGTTACACATTCAGCAGAATGTTCAATCTGTGTAAACGTTTTACGGGTAGTTGATAAACAAGTTATCCAGGATTTTATAAATGCCCCTGTCTTGAGCTACCCCAATAACCTTCCGGCGATTTCAGATGACGAAAAAGCACGATTAATTAAACGAGCTGAATTAAAGAATGGCTGGCCACCTAGTTACGGCAAGTATTTTGAAAACCCAAGGGTCTCGCTAAAAAGTGCGACTATTTTCGGTGCCGCATCTTCTGCATTGATTGCAATCGGACTTTATTTATTAAGGCAATAACTAAATTGAATCGGCAGGATGGACTGCAAGTCCGTTCATAATTGCGCGAACTTCCTTTGGATCACCGTTTCTCGCCGCAATTCGACGGGCTGCGGTAATGGCTGCCATGCGGGCTTCACAATGCTCTGCCAAAATTTTGTAAGCCTTTTTGCTCATCAACTCGATCAGTGTGTCTTTTTCAGTGATGTAAACCGGCTTCGGCGCATTGTGGGCTTCAGTGTTGGAAGTGCAATACCAATTTAGGTCGTGACCCCCAGGACCCCAACCTGCGCGGGTGTATTCCTCGATGGTGATGACCCAACGCTTTGACCCGTCATCAAGTTTGCGCCATTCGAAATCACGACGCATTGGCAATTGCCAGCAAACATCTGGTTTGGTCTTTGTGATTGAAACATTTGTTTTTAATGCGAGTTGGTGCAGCGCACATCCGCCACCGCCAGCGAAGTCTGGCGAATTGAGGAAGATGCATCCGCCTTTATAAACGCGGGTCTTTTTTGAATTGTCTTCGTCGCGTTCAGTCCACTTCTTGCGACCCTTTTCATAGTTTTCCCAAAGTTCTGGAGTTAACTTCTCGACATACTTTTTGGTGCGTGCTAAATCTTCTTTGTCTGAAAAGTGTGCGCCTAAAGAGCAGCAACCGTTTTCAGCTTTTCCTTTAACAATACCTTGGCATCCTTGACCGTAAATGCAATTCCAGTTTGATGTTAACCATGTGAGATCGCATCGGTAAATATTCTCCGGATCTTCAGGGTCGTCGAATTCAACCCAGGCTCGCGGGAATGTAAGTTTTAGTTCGGTCACTGAATAAGACTAAGCGCATCTAGGCAGTGTTTTAAACCAAGTCAGGTCTAGGCTTTAACCAAAGAAGATCGGAGCGAAATGGGAACCACCGCACTCTTTGGAGTTGGCATGATGGGCGGCGCTATTTTGGAAGGGTTGCTCGCGAGCGAAACTTTCACCGATGAAATCGTGGTAGTTGAGAAGCGACCTGAACGCGCGGCCGAATTGGAAGATGTATTTGGTGTAAAAAACCTTTCAGATGAGGCAGCGGCGCAAATGGCCGACACCATCTTGTTAATGGTCAAACCACAGGACATGGGGGATTTGTTAAACCAAATCGGTGGGTTTGTAAAACCAGGAACCTTGGTAATTTCGGTAGCAGCTGGAATCAAAACTGAATTTTATGAAAACAAATTGCAAACTGGCGTTTCTGTAGTTCGAGTAATGCCAAATACACCAGCCCTAGTTGGCGAAGGTATGAGCGTTCTGTCTGCTGGGAAAAATTGCACGCCTGATGCACTTGCGAAAGCCGAAAAGATTATGGCAAGCACGGGCAAGACTTTAATTATTGATGAAGATTTACAAAATTCAGTGACAGCAGTTAGTGGAAGTGGACCGGCCTACATTTTTTATGTCGCTGAAGCAATGATTGCAGCGGGTGAAAAACTCGGACTATCGAGTGATGCGGCTCATGAGCTAACTGTGCAAACAATTATTGGAGCTGCCAAGATGTTGCGCGATGCAAATAAATCACCTGAAACACTTCGACAAAATGTGACTTCACCAAATGGAACAACTGCCAGAGCAATTGCAACTTTTGACGAACATAATGTTCGCAAAGCAATCGAAGCCGGCATGCAGGCTTGCCATGATCGGTCGAAAGAGCTTTCTGAGGGTTAATGTTTCGGGTAGTAATTGACGAAAAACTCAAGGCTTACGATTTCGGCGAAAGACATCCTTTAGGTCCGATTCGCGTAATTCGAACTTATGAAAACCTCCGAAACCTAAAACTGCTCGATTCCGCTGAAGTTGAGGTGGTTGAAGCCGGCCCACCAGCAACCGAGCAGCAGTTGTTATCGGTGCACACCGCGCAATACATCGAGTGTGTGAAGTCGGAACAAGTCTGCCTAGATCACGGCCTTGGCACATCCGATACCCCCACATTCTCGGGAATTCACAATGCCGCGGCATTGGTTTGTGGAGCTACCTTGCGAGCAGCCGATGGGGTTGCGAGTGGCAAAGCAATCCACGCGGCGAATGTGGCTGGCGGACTTCACCATGCCATGGCAAACCGTGCTTCAGGTTTTTGCGTGTACAACGATGTAGCAGTTGCTATCAAATATTTGCTGGAAAACGGCTTCGAACGGATTGCATGCATCGATGTAGATGCACACCATGGAGATGGCACGCAATCTATTTTTTGGGATGACCCGCGAGTTCTAACTTATTCAATTCACCAAAGTGGAAAGTCGCTTTTCCCAGGCACTGGATTTGGACATGAAATTGGCGGGACAAGTGCAAGTGGCACATCAATAAATGTTTCACTCCCAGAGGGAACCAAAGACGAAGAATGGCTCCGTGCTTTCGATGCCGTTTTGCCAGAAGTTTTGCAAGCATTTAAACCACAAATAATTGTCAGCCAACACGGATGCGATTCTCACGAAAAAGATCCGCTTACTGGCCTTGCATTAACGATTGATGGACAAAAAACTTCTTATCAGATGATTCACAAATGGGCACATGATTTTTGCGATGGCAAATGGGTTGCAGTTGGTGGCGGTGGATATGAATTGGAAAATGTGGTCCCAAAAATTTGGTCTCATTTAGTTGCGATAGTTACCCATCAAGAAGGCCTTGTTGATTTCTCAGATTTGTCAATACCTAATTCGATACCATTTAAAAAGTTCGAGTACGGGTGGGATCCAAATGACGAAATCGACCGTGAAATCATGGCGGTGCGCAAAAATATTTTTCCGCATTATGGACTAATTGCTGAACTCTGAGTACAAAATGGAGTGCGGATACCCGCGGGTTTTGCGCAAAATAAGTCGGGTACTAATGTCCGCCCCTGACCTTCCAACTGTTAGGAGAACTCGTGCCAACTAAGCCGCGTGCATTTGAAAACGATCCTAAGTTTTACACGGTTGCTGAAGTTGCTGCGATTATGCGAGTTTCAAAAATGACGGTCTATCGTCTAGTCCAATCTGGCGAATTGCCAGCTGTTCGCTTCGGACGTTCTTACCGAGTTCCTGAATCTGCAGTAAATGATTACTTGCGCGATTCATTCATCACAAGCGCCTGATTTGCTCCCTTGGTATGGGCAAACTCTCAATAACCTTTAGGCTTGCACTACTTCATCTGAAAGAGGAACAAAAGTGGGTTCAGTAATCAAAAAGCGCCGTAAGCGCATGGCGAAGAAAAAACACCGCAAGAATTTGCGTAAAACTCGCGCGCAACGTCGTAAGTAGACCTGCGCCGTACGAATTTTTTGTTTTGCTTGGGAGGTTAGGTGTCACCGACTCCCTCCCAAGCAGCACGCAGAGCTGGCAACACAGGTCCAGCACCAGAATCTGCATCAATCACGGACATCATCAAAGACCGGCTGTTTAACACCGGCCAATCTGATCAATTTGGATTTGATCGCGAATTAAACGATCGAGTCTTTATGGCGGCACTGCGCCCACTCGCTGAAATTTGGTTTCGAACTCAAGTCCGTGGAATTGAAAATATTCCAAATCAAGGCGCAGCATTAATTGCCGGAAATCACTCTGGAGCAATCGCTTTGGATGCTTTGATGACACAACTTGCTATTTTCGATACCCACCCATTCAAACGCCACATTCATATGTTGGCCGCCGACTTGGTTTTCGATATGCCAATCGTCAAAGACATCGCCCGCGCTGCAGGTCACACAAATGCAACTAGAGACGAAGCGATTCGACTTCTGAATAGTGGCAAACTAGTTGGAGTTTGGCCAGAAGGCTTTAGTGGAGTTGGCAAGACTTGGATGCGTCGGTATGAACTTCAGCAGTTTGGCAAAGGTGGATTTGTTTCAACTGCAAAAGAAGCGAATGTTCCACTAATTCCACTTGCCATAGTTGGAGCTGAAGAGGCGTATCCAATGGTGGCAAACATTGAACCACTTGCCAAATTATTTAAGCTTCCTTATTTCCCGGTGACTCCAACTTTTCCAATGCTTGGTCCGCTTGGTGCTATCCCACTTCCAAGTAAATGGATTATTCAATTTGGAAAACCAATTCCAGCAAGTGACTTGCCGTCTGTCCATGACGAGCAAGCAGTCCTTGATTTTGCGCATCATTTTCGCGGGCAAGTTCAGACCATGGTCGACGAATTGATCGTCGAACGAGGTAATCCGTGGGTGTAAAACGTGTAACTTTGATTGGAAAACCTGGCTGCCATCTATGCGATGAAATGCGTAAGGTGATTCAAAGTGTGGTTGGACAAGAATTCACTGAACTATCGATTCTTGATGACCGTGAACTTGAAGCCAAATACCTGATCGAAATTCCAGTGGTCTTGGTAGATGGAAAAGAAGTGGCTTTCCATCAAGTTACCTCAGCCCAGCTTCGAAATGCTTTGTCCGACTCAAAATCCGCTGCATTCTTTGATTTAGATAACACTTTGATCCGAGGATCATCCTTTTTCCATTTAGCGCGCGGCCTCAAGGACTTTGGCTATTTCACAACTAAGGATTTCACCAAATTTTTTTGGAAGCAGCTCAAGTTCATAGTTGTAGGCAAAGAGCACATTAGGGATCAGGACCAATTGAAAGATATGGTTTTGAAAATTGCTGTTGGCCACAGTTATTCCAAACTAGAAGCACTCGCGGATCAAATCATCGAAGAAAAACTTATACCGAAAATTTTTGATCAAACTCTGGCAATCGCTAAAGACCACATCGCAAACGGGCGGGAGGTTTGGCTAGTAACGGCTTCGCCGCAGCGGTTAGCACAGTTATTGGCCACCACCTTGGGATTGACCGATGCAATTGGTTCGCAAGCTGTTGTGGTTGATGACAAATTCACCGGTGAGATTCTGGGCAAACCAATTCACGGGCAGGTTAAAGCTGAAGAGGTTGCAAAACTTGCGGCTGAGAAAAATTTCGATTTATCAAAATGCTATGCCTACTCAGATTCGAGTAACGACCTGCCAATGCTGGAAATGGTTGGAAATGCTGCAGTGGTAAATGGCGATCGCAAACTGCGTTCAATTGCAAAAAAGCGTGGCTGGGCAATTTACGATTTTCGAAAGATGCGCCACGTCCGCAAATATGGAATTCATGCGCTGGTCGCCTCCATCCTGGGCTTGGTGGCCCGAATCTTCCGCCGCCGCTAAAGGACTTACGGTTCACAATTCGGACACCCGTGCGCAGGATTTTGTCAATTTTGGTCAATTGCGGATTTCGCTCTAGATTTCGCCACGCCTGGTCAGCCACACGGTTGACCCCCGACACGGACTTAGGGACGTGGGCCCAGGGGCAACATCTAGGGCTCAATGCTTTCTAAGTTGGTGAACAACCAACAGAGGTGATTTCGCGCATGAGCGCCACACGCACACCAAACGGAACCGTAACGTTAATCGCAGCCGGTCCTGGAGATGCCCAACTTCTTTCAGTCCGCGCAGTCCGCGCTTTGTCTAATGCAAGTTTTGTAATGGCCGATCACGATGTGGTTGATATTGCTAAAAAATTTGTTTCACAAGAAGTGGAAATAGTTGCGGCTGTTGATGGTGAAGGTTTACCACTCGAACATGCAGCTCGTGCAAAGGCAGTTGTTGAAGCCGCAAAAGCTGGTCACAGTGTTGCAAGAGTTTTGTCTGGCGATCCTGTAATCGATGGTGCGTTTGCCCGTGAAGTTGCTGCGCTAAATAAATCTAAAATTGTTTTTGAATATGTTCCTTGCGTCTCAACCATCACAGGTGTGGCTGGCTTCGCTGGAATCGGATTGACAGCAAACAAGAGCCACGAAATCAGAATTGTTGATGGCAACAATTCAGATGTTAACTGGGCTGACCACATTGCAAGTCATGTAACCCTCACCATTTTGAACGGTGCCGATAAAGCTGTTGAAATCTCTAAAGCTTTAATCAAGGCTGGCCGCGATGCAGCGTCTCCAGTCTTGCTAACTCGCGACGGCTCAACTGTAGATCAGCGCTCAATTACCTCAACTCTTGAAGAACTTCCAACTGCCGTGAAGAACTCCCGCCATTCCGGCGTTGGCTTAATGGTGGTTGGTGAGCCTGTTGCAAAACGCAGCACACTTTCTTGGTTTGAAGCTAAGCCACTATTTGGCTGGCGAATTTTGATTCCAAAAACTAAAGATGCGCTGCGTGACTCGATTATGGAACTGGAATCTCTTGGTGCAACAGTTACCGAAGTTCCAACCGTTAGTGTGGAACAACCTCGCACTCCACAACAAATGGAACGTGCGATTCACGGCCTTGTCTCTGGCCGCTACGAATGGATTATTTTTACCAGCCACAATTCAGTTAAAGCGGTTTGGGAAAAGTGCCAAGAATTCGGATTGGATGCTCGCGCATTCTCAGGATTAAAAATTGCCACAACTGGAGAAGGCACTGCTGCACAATTAGCGAAGTTTGGTATCCGACCAGATTTTGCATTAGCTGAAAATCTTTCCACCGCAGATTTGTTGGATGAATTTCCAGAGTTCGATCAAATTCTTGATCCAATCAATCGAATTTTCTTGCCACGTGCTGATATCGCGACTGAATCACTTGCTGCAGGTTTGATTGAACTTGGCTGGGAAGTTGATGACGTGACTGCTTATCGAACAGTGCGTGCTGCACCACCTGCGGTTGAAATTCGTGACGCAATTAAGTCTGGTGGTTTCGATGCAGTTCTATTTACTTCATCATCAACCGTTCGCAACTTAGTTGGCATTGCCGGCAAACCACACACTGGAACTGTGATTGCTTGCATCGGGCCACAGACCGCCAAAACTTGTGAAGAACACGGTTTGCGGGTCGATGTTTTGGCATCTGAACCACAGGTTGATGTGTTGATTAAAGATCTTGCAAACCACGGAGCGAGCTTGCGCGAAAACGCAATCGAGCAGGGTGAGACCACTTGGCGTCCAAGTCGCCGACGTACCGCAGTTCGGCGTAAGGTCACCTAGTACCGATTGGAGTAGCTGTGGGTGTGCGCACGGTTGTGCATGTAATGCGTCACGGCGAGGTCTACAACCCAACGAAAATTTTGTATGGGCGAATTCCGGGTTTCAGACTTTCGCAACTAGGTGAAGAAATGGCAGAAGTAGTTGCCAAATCACTTTCCGGAAATGACATCACTTACGTCGTTGCATCACCACTTGAAAGAGCTCAGCAAACCGCAACTCCGATTGCAAAAGTTCATAACCTTCAGTTGGCAACCGATCACAACTTGATTGAAAGCGAAAACATTTTTGAAGGGCAACGTGTTTCAGTAGGTGACGGAGTTTTAAGAAAGCCAAGAACTTGGCGTCACCTGTGGAATCCTTTCCGGCCATCTTGGGGCGAACCGTATGTTGATATTGCAGCCCGAATGCGACTTGCAATAGACGATGCGCGTAAGAACGCTCTTGGACATGAAGCAGTTTGCGTTTCGCACCAATTGCCAATTTGGGTTGCAAGGTTGGACGCCGAAAAGCGGTCATTCATGCACGACCCTCGCCGCCGCCAATGCAGTTTGGCATCACTTACATCTTTTGTTTTTGACGACGACAAATTGATTTCAGTGCAATACAGCGAGCCAGCCGCCGAATTGGTCGAACGATCTACCAAAGGTGTCGGCGCATGATTCGTAAAGTGGTTGTTTTTGCAATCCTTTCGTTTCTGCTGTCTAGTTGCGCTACTACTTCATCCACGAATGATGAATCCATTGGCAATGTAGCAGCTGACGGAAGTGCGGTTCTTAGAGATCCATCTGAACGCGGAACCGAAATCGAGTTAACTGCAAAGCTACTTGACGGCACTAAATGGAATTTGTCTGATTTCCGTGGCCAAGTATTAATTTTGAATGCCTGGGGTCCTTGGTGTGCTCCATGTAGAACTGAAGTGCCAGAGTTGCAGGAATTGCTAAATAGCAAAGCAGATGAAGGTTTGCAGGTCTTTGGGTTTGCAACTAGAACTAATGAATCTGCTGTCAACGCATTTCTTTTAAATCGAGACATTACTTATCCGCAAATTGCTGATTTCGATTCGGCAGTAATTTCACAAATTGATGGTGTTCCATCCGCAACAGTTCCAGGAACGATATTCATTGATAAAGAAGGTCGGGTAGCAGGGTTTGCACTCGGTGCGGCAGATATTTCGCTGATACGAAACCTAACTGAATCACTTTTGGAAGAATAAAGCCGTGTTAATTGCAGATGTGGGCCAGACCGTGATGAGCGGTTCGATGCTCTTGGCAATTCCAATTGCAATTGCCGCCGGTTTCTTATCTTTCGCAAGTCCATGTGTATTGCCACTAGTTCCTGGTTATTTGTCTTTCATATCGGGTCTTTCCCATACAGAAATTCAAAACTCAGAAGGATTGACCCAGCATAAATCTCGACTTGTTGCTGGTTCACTTGGATTCATTGCAGGTTTTAGTTTTCTATTTATTTCAGCCGGTGCAGCCTTCGGCCAAATTGGTAACTGGTTCAAAGTTAATCAATCTGCTCTAAACATCGTGCTTGGTCTAGTCGTAATTGTTATGGGTGCGAGTTTTCTCGGTTGGATACCAGCTGCTCAACAAGATTTCAGATTGCGAATGCGAATTCAAGATGGAATTTGGTCTGCACCACTCTTGGGCTTGGTTTTTGGACTCGGCTGGGCGCCATGCATCGGACCAACCCTTGCCGCAGTGTTAACCCTAAGTTTTGAGGAAGGTCCGATACGTGGAGCAATCCTTGCGCTTTTTTATTGCATTGGACTTGGAGTTCCATTCTTACTAGTCGCTATTGCATATCGCCGATCTTTGGTTGCTACGAAATTCCTTCGTTCGCACAGTCGCGCAATTACAAGAATTGGTGGAGCATTCTTGGTGCTAATTGGGTTTGCAATCTTGACTGGCCTTTGGGAAAAGCTAACCATCATGTTGCAGCAATGGGCATCTGGTTTCGGTGTTTTCTTATGAGTGAAAACACTACGCAGAACATTCGCGAAGAAAATCCAGTTGTTCCACTTTCACCACTTGGTTGGGTTCGATGGTTTTGGCGACAACTCACCACAATGCGGGTGGCCCTGCAATTACTTTTTTTACTTGCAATTGCTTCTATCCCAGGATCGGTTTTTCCGCAGCGAACTCAATCACCACTAAAAGTCAATCAGTACATAAATGAGAATCCCGATGTTTCAGTTTGGTTAGACCGATTTGGAATGTTTGATGTTTATGGGTCATTTTGGTTTTCAGCAATCTATTTACTACTGATGGTTTCATTGGTTGGGTGCATTGTTCCGCGAACCCGAATTCACGCCTCAGCAATTTTTGCACCACCTCCGGCAGCGCCAAGATATTTAAAGAAATTTGAGTTCGCTGAAAGTTTTGAAGTGAAAGGAAAACCAACTCAAGTTTTTGAAAAGCTTGAGCCGATTCAAAATTACTTAATACAAAACCGCTGGCGCGTGATTTCAAAAGATGGTTATATTGCGGCGGAAAAGGGTTACTTGCGCGAAACCGGAAATCTAATTTTCCATCTAGCCATTGTTTTCATTTTGATTGCAGTGGCTACAGGTTCAACTTATGGCTACCGCGGACAGGTAATCCTTCGGGAAGAAACTGGGTTTTCAAACACAATTGCTCAATATGACACCTTCACGCCCGGCAGACTTTTCCAGACCGAAAATCTGGTTCCATTTAATGTGACTTTGAATGACATGGAAGTCACTTTTGAACAAACAAGTGAAAATACTGCGAAGGCGACGGATTTTGCAGCTACATTGAAATACCGTGAAAACACTAATCTTGAATTTCAAACAAAAACCATTGGTGTAAATAGTCCGCTTGATATTGGAAATGCTTCAATGTTCTTACTGGGTTGGGGATACGCACCTCATGTTGTGGTGAGAGATGAGACCGGTTCTGTAGTTTTTGATGACACAGTTGTCTTCCTTCCGCAGGACGCAAATTTTTCTTCAACTGGCGTGATCAAGATTCCTGATATGGAGCCACAGCTCGGCATCCAAGCAATCTTTGCGCCAACCGGAATTGTGACAACTGACCGCGGACCACATTCGATGTATCCAGACTTGGTTAATCCAATGATCTTCGCATCCTTTTGGAGCGGAGATTTGGGCTTAGATGATGGTAAACCGCAAAATATCTATTCACTTGATAAAACAAATCTAAAGCGGGTTGGTTTACATGACCTTAAACCTGGGGAAACTTGGGAATTGAAAAATGGCGAAGGTTCAATCGAATTCGTTGAAGTCAAAAAATTCGCAACGTTCAATATCGCTTCAGATCCAGGACAAAACTATGCGCTGCTTGGCGCGATTCTCGCAATCCTCGGAATCATTGCAAGTCTCTATATTCAGCGGCGCCGTGTGTGGATTCGAGTAGTTGAGGACGAAGGTAAAACTGAAGTTGTGGTGGCGGCCATATCTCGCCATGAAGATTTGGATTTATCCGATGTCGTGGCTGAAATTTCTTCGGAATGCTCGAAGTTATTGCATGTGTCAAAATAGCCACCTACTAAAGGAACTAAATGCCGATTAATGAAACGTTTGCCCAACTGAGCAACACTTTTGTTTACGGCTCTATGGCTGTTTATACCTTTGCGATGTTTGCATTTGCGGCTTCATTTGCGCAAGGTCGGGACAAAGACTCAAGTCCCGAAAATGGACGAAAAGCCGGCAACATAGCAATGTCTCTGAGTTGGCTTGGAACCATCATCTTGGGAATTGGTGTTTTGCTTCGCGGACTTTCTGCGTCTCGAGTTCCTTGGGGCAACATGTACGAATTCAGTATCACTGGCACATTCGGCGTGATGGCTGTTCTTCTGGTTTATTCATTCAAACGCGATGTTCGCTGGTTTGGACTTTTCATCATCGTTCCTGCCCTGCTATCACTCGGACTTGCAGTTACGGTCTTGTACACCGAATCTGCGCAGTTGATTCCAGCTCTAAAGTCTTATTGGTTAATCATTCACGTTTCTGCAGCGGTTGCGAGCGCAGGTTTATTTGCAATTGGTGGCGTGCTAACAATTTTGCAATTACTTGTAGATGGCGAAGAGCGCAGAATTGAAGCCGGTCAAGCACCAACTCGAATGCAATGGTTGACAAATCGGGTTCCAAATTCAAAAGAATTGGATTTACTTTCTTACAAAGTGCATGCGTTCGTTTTCCCACTTTGGACTTTCACTGTTGTAGCGGGTGCAATTTGGGCAAGAAGTGCATGGGGACGCTACTGGGGCTGGGATCCAAAAGAAACCTGGGCTTTTGTGACTTGGGTGGGCTATGCGGCCTATTTGCACGCCCGCATCACAGTAGGTTGGAAAGGAAATCGCGCTGCTTACATCGCGCTGATTGCGTTTCTAACTTTCATCTTTAACTATTTCTTTGTTAACTTTTTCTTTGCTGGCTTACACGTTTATTCGGGGAAATAATGCGGATCTTGCTTTACATACTTCCAATCGCACTGCATCTTTATGTGCTCTTTGATATTTTTCAAACCAAAATCTTTTATCTAATGCCAAGATGGGCTTGGTTCTGTGTTCAAATCGTGCCTGTTATAGGTCCATTACTTTGGATTTTTTCTGGAAGAAGAGGAAATAGTTCCAAGCGCGGCTATGGTCCTGACGATGATCCAGATTTCTTGCGAAAGCTCTAGCCAAATAATTTTTGACCGACGATGGCGGCTGAAGTAACGACTGCCCAAACCATTTGAGCACGTCCAGTTCCAACCAAAACCGCAATTAGATCTTTGCCCGTTGCGTTATTAATAACCGCTCGACCCGGAACATGTGCTGCAACTGCAGAAATAGCACCAGCAATACTCCAAATCGGTAGTTCGGATTTGTTCAGTGCTAGAAATCCAACAACTACATTTGTAGTGAAGCCAAGCCAAACAAGTGCAACATAAAGCATTCGAGTTTTGGAATCTCCAAGTCGAACCGCAAGTGTTTTCTTTCCAACTTGGGAATCACTTGGAATATCCCGTAGATTGTTGACAACTAACAATGCACAAGCAAATGCTCCAGCCCCGATTGCATAAGCAACCGTGACGATTGAGATTTGTTCGGATTGGGCAAATGTGGTGCCGATTACCGCAACAATTCCAAACCAAACAAATACAAAAACCTCTCCGAAACCCGCATAGCCATAAGGGTTTTTTCCACCGGTGTAAAACCAAGCGGAAATCACCGCCAATATTCCAACGGGAATGAACCACCAGATTTGAGTTATTAATGTCATTGCAAGGCCAGCTAAAACTGCCACCAGAAATGAGAGGAAGGCAGCAGACTTCACAGATTTTGCTGATGCAAGCCCTTGGCCAACTAGTCGAATTGGGCCGATTCGCGAATCATCGGTTCCGCGAATCCCGTCTGAGTAATCGTTTGAATAGTTGACGCCAATTTGCAATGAAAGTGCAACGATTAACGCCAAGAATGCAATCGCGAAATCAAAGGAGTCTTCCCAAAATGCAATTGCGGATCCGACAAGCACTGGCGCCATGGCAGCTGGCAGTGTTTTAGGTCTTGCACCTGCAATCCACTTTGAAGTCATGCCTTAAGTCTTTCAGTTCTTCGCAATTGCGATGCGGTCGGGTTTGCCATTTTCTAGCATTGGGATTTCCGTCATCAATTTAAATCTCACTGGCAGTGCTTGTTTCAAGATTTCATTTGTGACCGCAGCGACATTTTCTATTTCTTTACTGCTTACAACGACAGGCACTGAGCCGTATTGAGAGTCTTCAATTGCGACCACCACGATTTCTTGGTTTTGAAATTTGTTTTGCAATTGATTTTCTAGATCTTGAATGTCAACAGATATGCCTGCTACTTTTATTACGGTATCGCTGCGACCGAGTATTTGAAGTTTGCCATTTGCGAAATCACCGCGGTCTTTAGATCTCCAAGTGCCATTGATTTGTTCGCCATCGCGATATCCCCAAGCCAAATAGTCACTTTGTATCTGTACGAGACCGTCCACGATTTCAATCTTGTAACCATCTAGCGGTTCGCCATTAAAAACACATCCGCCAACAGTTTCGGTTGCACCGTAAGTAGAAATTAGTTTCACACCAGTTTTTTGGCATTCATCTTTCAAACTAGCGGACAAACCGCTGCCACCAACCAAGACGAAATCGAGTTCGGCTAATTCGATTAATGCTTTTTCATCCAAGGCAATGCGAAAGAGTTGAGTCGGGACAAGTGATACCGCACTCGCTAGATTGGATTTAAGACTTGCAGTTTTAACTGCTTTGATGAATGGAACAAAATCTTCAGAATCAAATTTCGCCGCCCCACCAACGCCATCCCAAATAACGGGTTCGATTCCAGTTAATGCTGATCGGATGATTGTGTTGAGGCCACCCATACTTGTCACTGGCAGTGCTGTTAGCCAAACTGCCATTTGCTTCATGTTTATTGCAGAACTCTCGGCACTATGAGCTAGGGCAGAAAGTGGGATTTCCACCGCGCGCGGATTGCCTGTTGTGCCACTTGTGAGTAAAAGCAGGCTTGGTTCGTTGCAAAAAGATGGTTCACTCAAGCGTAAAGATGCCAAATCCGCACCCTTCGGAACAATTGCGCATGAGGTCTCGGATTCGAAGAGTTCATGCACAGCAGTTATCGCTTGAAAGACCCCATCAATTCCAGGGGTGACTTCAACCAGCGAAAAGTGCACGCCTGCCATGTCTCTCCTAAGTCTGTAATCGCTAGCCTATGACAAGCAGAAAGGAAAGCGCGTGGACACCCGTAAGAAATACGTACTTCCGCCGGTAGTCACAGAAGACTCACCAGCTTTCAAAGACCCAAGTTTTTCAAGTATCAAACCCGCTTGCGATTGGAAGTCAGCGGGAGATTTTGCGGATATTAAATACGAAGTTTCGACTGGAGCAGATGCAGGTATCGCAAAAATCACAATCAATCGTCCAGAAAAACGAAACGCTTTCCGCCCACAAACAGTGGCTGAGCTACTGACCGCCTTCGACATGGCTCGTGATGATGCATCGATCGGTGTAGTTGCGCTCACTGGACAAGGTGATTGGGCATTTTGTTCTGGCGGTGATCAAATTATTCGCGGTGATGATGGGTACATCGGCGATGATGCGGTTGCAAAGCAAGGAATTGGTCGACTCAACGTTTTAGATTTACAAATCGCAATTCGTCGAATTCCAAAACCTGTAATCGCAATGATTGCTGGCTACAGTATTGGTGGCGGTCACGTATTACATGTGGTTTGCGATCTTTCAATTGCAGCAGACAATGCGCGTTTTGGACAAACTGGTCCAAAGGTCGGTTCTTTTGATGGCGGATATGGCTCTGGACTTCTCGCTCGTCACATTGGCCAAAAGCGATCGCGGGAAGTTTGGTACTTGTGCCGGCAATATGGAGCAGAGCAGGCATATGACTGGGGATTAGTTAATGAAGTGGTTCCCGTTTCTGAACTAGAAATCGCAACGGTGCAATATGCCCGCGAGATGTTAGAACTTTCACCGCTTGCTCTTCGAATGTTGAAAGCTTCACACAATGCAGCCGACGATGGACTTGCTGGCGTTCAACAATTAGCAGGGGATGCAACGCTTTTGTATTACATGTCACAGGAAGGCCAAGAAGGTCGCGATGCGTTTAAAGAAAAACGCAAACCAGATTTCAAACAATTTCCAAAGCGTCCTTAAATGAAACTGCCACCTTTAAACGAGCTTCAAGAAATATCGCACCATTTTGAAGTTCACTTAAAGTGTGATTTTGCCGGATTGAAAACGCGTTCTGGACTAGTTTTTCGTGGACCTGAGGGCTATGGAGAATTCGCTCCGTTCAAGCATCACTCGCCCCAACATGCAGCTCTTTGGCTACAAGCAGCAATCGAAATGGCTTACAACCCAGTAGTTGGTGGACAGCAGCTTGGAATTCCAGTTAATGGAATCGTGCCAATGATGAACATTGCTGAAATTCCAGATTATGTTCAACTAGTTTCTAACCAAGGCGTTAGAAGTTTTAAGGTGAAATGTGGAAGTGAAGATTTTGCTGACGACTTCGCTCGGGTAATGGCTGTACGTGAAACCGCTCCTTTGGCTTCAATCAGAGTGGATGCAAATGGGAAGTGGAATGTGGAGCAGGCAAAAGATCGAATCTTCGAATTAAATGCTTTTGCGACACTTGAATATGTGGAGCAACCTGTCGCAACACTTCAAGAAATGCAACAACTAAGAAATCTAGTTGATGTACCGCTTGCGGTTGATGAAAGTATTCGACTATCAGATGAAATAACTCCGCGAGATTTGCAAATGGCAGCAGACATCGCAATCTTGAAGGCAATACCTAGCGGTGGAGTACGTAAAGCTTTGGAAATTGCTGAGAAGATTGATATGCCGATTGTGGTTTCAGGATCGATGGACACTTCAGTTGGATTGGTCGCAAGTTTGCAACTCGCAGCAAATGTCGAGGAACTTTATGGTGCATGTGGAATCGGAACTGGAAATCTTTTGGAAACCGATATAGCCAACACACTTTTACCTGAGCAAGGCATGATTGCTTTACAGACGGTAAAACCAAATGAAATTTTGCTCGAACGCTCTGCTTGGCTAATGCAAGATGATGAAAAAGATTTCTGGAACAATTACCTAATAACTTGCTACGAAATTTTGGAGCGGATGTGACTACTTCAACACATCAGGCACAATTAATGGTGCGCGCATTAATCAAGCATGGTATCAAACATGTTGTGATTGCTCCAGGATCACGCAATGCGCCACTTTCTATTGCCTTAACGCAAGCCCAAGAATTTATAAATGTGTATGTCCGATTTGATGAACGCACCGCAGCCTTTACCGCACTGGGGATGGCGCGCAGACTTAATCAACCAGTAGCAGTGCTTTGTACAAGTGGAACTGCTGCAACACATTTTCAAGCTGCAGCTTTTGAAGCCCATGAATCTGGAGTGCCGCTGATTCTTATTACTGCTGATCGACCAGCTGATGTGCGCGGACGTGGAGCAAATCAGACAATAGATCAGGTTGGTCTGTATGCAGCCGCGGTCCGTGCCGAAATGGATTTACCACTTGCAAGTGAACAAGAAGACGCATTTTGGGAGATCTCGATTGCTGGTGCAATATCGGCATCACTTGGCGAAGAATTCATTTCGGCGGGGCCAGTTCACATAAACGTTCCGTTTGCCGAACCACTTGTTGGAGAAAAGTTAGACGGGCAGTGGTTAAAAAGTTTGCAAGCCGGCGAATTGCCACTCGCCCCTGAGACCGAAAAACTTACAGTGGGCGAAATCGTCACAGAAGTTGGAATTACCAATCCAAATCCGCGCGGACTGATTGTGATTAGTGATCCGAACAGTGCCGCAACTGCGGTAGCAATTGCAAATATGTTGCAGTGGCCCGTTTTCGCAGAGCCTGGCAGTTTTGCGCGCGACGAAAATGTTGCAGTTCAACACTATGCAAAAATTTTGCAAGATGAAAAATTTGTTGAAGACCATCAACCTGAAATAATTTTCACGGCAGGTAGATTTGGCTTAAGTCGGGCTGTAAATAAATTTGTTCGAAATGCAAAAGTGCATATTGCAGTTGGAAGATTCCCATTAGATGCCGATCCGTTTGAAACAGCCGCACATCACATCGCAGTAATGCCATTACCAGTGGGAGTTGAAGCTGCACCGAGTGCTTGGTTAGAAAGCTGGAAAACCGAAGATGCCAAGTATCAAACTAAAGTGGATTTCACCCAGCCGGGAGTCATTCAAAAAATCTTTGAACAAGCAACATCACGCGATCTAATTTGGGTAGCGCCTTCTTTGACAATTCGTTGTGCAGATGAGGTATTTGCGCTTCGAAATAACGGTCCGATGGTTCTGGCCAACCGCGGCACAAATGGAATTGACGGTTTGATTGCGAGTGCAACTGGAGCATCACTTGTGCACGGTGGCGACACCACCTATTTGTTAATTGGTGACATCGCTTTCTTGCACGACGTATCGAGCCTGGCGCTACCTGAACTTGAATCTAGTCCAAACTTAAGAATTATTGTTTTGAATAACCGCGGTGGAAGAATCTTCGAAGGTTTAGAACAAGGTGCGCCTGCATTTGATTCAGTATTCCCAAGAGTTTTCTCTACTCCACATAATCATCAGATTTCTGCAATTGCAAGGTCTTTCGGTTGGGAATCAAAAGATGCATCGAACCTGCAGGAACTTGATGCTGCACTATCTAGTAGTGCAAAAGTGATTTCGGTTAATCTTTAATCGCAACCAAGCGCATGACGCATTGGTTTTAGTTTTGCTGCTGACTCAGCTAGTTCCGATGTTGGATCCGAACCAGCCACAATTCCACAGCCTGCAAAAAGGCGAATTCTGCGCGGATCGTCCGCATCAATTTCTCCACAGCGAAGTGCAATTCCGAATTCGCCATCACCGGTTGCATCCATCCAACCAACAGGTCCGGCATATCTATCTCGGTCCATTCCTTCAAGTGCGCGAATGATGTTTGCTGCACGTTCAGTTGGAGTTCCACAAACCGCTGCGGTTGGATGAAGTGATGCGGCCAAAGTTAAAACTGGAATTTCATCTGCCAACAAACCAGTGATATCTGTTGCAAGATGTTGCACATTTGCAAGTCGAAGCAAGCGGGGTTCTTCTGGAACATCAAGGTTTGTGCAGTGGTTGGCCAGTGCTTGTGCAACTGAAGAAACTGCGTATTCGTGTTCTTCTTGATCTTTATCTGAAGCCAACAACGCTTCAGCCAAGTTTGCATCTTGGTTTTTATCCTCACCGCGGCGAACAGTTCCAGCTAACACGCGTGAAGTCACTTGATCTCCACGTCGCTTAACTAACATTTCTGGAGTCGCGCCAACCAAACCATCAACTGCAAACGCCCAACACTCACTGTATGCAGAACTTAATCGCGTCAAAAGATTTCGCACATCAATTGGTTCAGTGGAACGTGCAACAACATCTCGCGCTAAAACAACCTTGTCTACTTCACCACGATTTATTTTCTCAACCACTTCAGAGATAGCGCGTTGCCATTTTGCAACTGGTTGTGTGCCTTCTTCCCAGGTGATACTTCCGATTGCTGTGTTTTCTTCACGTGGCGTTAAAAGCAGTAATGGATTCTCAATGGATTCACTTGCATCAGTGATTGACGTAACCCAAGTTTTGCCATCTCTTCGACCAACCAAGATATGTGGAATTACAACAACTGAGCGGCCAGGTTCAAATGCAAAAGATGCAAAAGCGACAATGCCACTTCCAGGAATTTTTAATTCATCATGAATTTCGGCGTGACGAATTACATCCATCCACCAACGTTGGGCGCGAGAAAATCTTTCGCGACCTCGCACGACTAAACGTGCAGATTCACCCCAACCAATTAGTCCTTCACCATCGCGCACCCAAGCGAGTGCGCCATTTGCTGGAACAAGCGAAAGTAAATCTGAAGTTGCGTAAGGATGATCGTCTGGAACTAAAGTGGTTCTAGCGATTAGCGATGGAGTAGCAGCTGGTGCAATTACATCTCCTGCAATCGATTCACTTGCGCTACCAGAAAAAATCATGAGCGAAGGTTAGACCGCATTGAAAATGCTGCACTTTGGTCTAAAGTCCTAAGAAGATAGAGAATTGGCGAGTGAGTAGCGAATATTCAGATCCAACCCGGGCAAATCTTGATAAGCAACCTTTTGATGTTGCCAAGATGTTTGACACGGTTGCCAAACGCTATGACTTGGTAAATGACTTACTCGCACTTGGCCAAACTCGGGTTTGGCGCAAAGCTGTCCTTAAAGCTGTCGACCCAGCAGCTGGTGACTACGTCCTAGACCTTGCCGCTGGTACAGGAACATCTTCCGAACCATTCTTTCGCCGTGGGGCAATTGTGATTCCATGCGATTTCAGCCTCGGAATGCTCAAAGTTGGCAAAAAACGGCTCTCCCACCTGCCATTCGTGGCTGGGGATGGACTCAACCTGCCTTTTGCCGACGCATCCTTTGATGCGGTCACCATCTCGTTTGGCCTTCGAAATCTGCACAACACCGAACGCGGCCTCCAAGAACTACTTCGGGTGACCAAACCTGGCGGAAAACTCGTCATTTGTGAGTTCAGCCAGCCCACTTTTGGGCCATTTCGCAAGATTTACCTCGAATATTTGATGAAGGCTCTACCCAAGATCGCTCGCAAGACCTCTTCCAACCCAGCCGCATACGAATATTTGGCCGAGTCAATTGCCTCCTGGCCAGCCCAACTGCCATTGGCGGAAATCATCAAAAAATCTGGCTGGCAGAAGGTCACTTGGCGGAATCTCACCGGTGGAATCGTTGCGGTTCACACCGCCTTCAAATCCTGATTTTTTTGTGACCTACAACTCTCAATTTTGTGCTCACTCCCAGCAACAGGCGCTCTCAAGCCCGCACTAGACTTTGGCTGGTTTTAGAACATCTGAGAGCCCGATTTTGGGTAGTGAAGGACGCACTAGACAGTGAATAACGTCGCCATCCCGATTCTCGCACTTGGACTAATTGCTGGTGGTTTCGCAATTTTCTCTGTAGGGATTGCAGCAATAACCGGTCCAAAACGGTACAACCGCGCGCGAGTTGACGCATACGAATGTGGAATTGAACCAACCCCTCAACCAATGGGTGGTGGACGTTTTCCCGTTAAGTATTACTTAACCGCAATGCTCTTTATCGTTTTTGATATTGAAATTGTTTTCCTTTATCCCTGGGCAGTCTCTTTTGATGCACTAGGGATTTTTGGTTTGTTCGAAATGTTTTTATTCATCGCAACTGTTCTAGTCGTGTACGCATATGTTTGGCGTCGCGGTGGACTTGAGTGGGACTAGGA
>JACCDO010121862.1_pt1 | contig 21691 bp, 18 predicted proteins | sample 7446101 | NCBI WGS metagenome assembly JACCDO01 (sample SAMN15323440, study PRJNA562643) | freshwater metagenome | isolation source: river surface water | place: USA:Blue River Watershed | collected 2017-08-16
AGTGACAAAGGTACGATTTTCCAAAATTTAATCAAAAGAGCTTTCGTATATTGAGGTATACATCTCTTTTGACGTATATTTGTTTCATGAAAGATAAGTGGTACGGTGAAGGAAAAAAACTAGGCGTATTAGGTGGTGGACAATTAGGCAGAATGATGATTCAATCTGCAATTAGTTACGACATTCATATTCATTGCCTAGATCCAGATCCACAAGCCCCTTGTGCTTCCATTGCCCACTCCTTCACCTGTGGAAGTTTAAATGACTTCGAAACGGTAATGCAATTTGGATCAGATAAAGACATTCTTACTGTTGAAATAGAAAATGTGAATATTGAAGCACTGAAATTATTGCAATCTCAAGGAAAAAAAGTTTACCCTCAACCTGAAATTTTAGAGATTATAAAAGATAAAGGTCTTCAAAAACAATTTTACCTCGATAACTCTTTACCCACAGCTCCATTTCAATATGTCTCTTCACTCGATGAGATAAAAAGTATGGATCTTCCCTTTGTTCATAAATTACGAACTGGTGGCTATGATGGGAAAGGCGTTAACGTTATTCGAAAAGTTGAAGATATAGATACCTCTTTCGATACGCCATCAATTGCTGAAAATCTAATTCCATTCAAAAAAGAACTTTCATCCATAGTAGCGAGAAATGAGAATGGAGAGATCGCTGTTTTTCCTTTAGTCGAGTGTGAATTTGACCCTGAGGCTAATTTGGTATCGTTTTTATTTTCTCCAGCGAATGTAAGCGCGAAAATTGAGCAGGAGGCAGTTAATATATCTAAAAACGTCATAGAAAAATTGGGAATGGTGGGTTTGCTGGCTGTGGAATTCTTTTTAACGAAGGAGGACACTTTGCTAATAAATGAAATTGCACCGCGTCCACACAATTCTGGACATCACACGATTGAATGTTGCATAGTAAGTCAATTTGAGCAACATCTTCGAGCCATTTTAAACCTTCCTTTGGGTGATGCCACACAAATCCGAGCAGGTGCGATGCTGAACCTAGTTGGTGAAAAAGGATTTAATGGCCCTGTTCGATACGATGGATTAGATGAAATTATCAAAATACCAGGTGTTTACCCTCATTTGTATGGGAAACAACTCACCAAACCTTTCCGAAAAATGGGACACATTACAATTACAGGTAATTCTATGGAAGAGGTTAGAGAAAAGTTAAATCGAATTACTAATCAGATTCGTGTAATTTCAGATTAAATCGTAATCCTCTTTTACACAACGTTCTATAATCTTTGCACTATTTAAGGCCAAAGGAATACCTCCTCCAGGATGCACCGTTACGCCGGCAAAATAAAGTCCTTTTATCTGTTTTGAAAAATTCGGATGCCGATAAAAAGCCGCAAACGAAGAATTACTTGAATTACCGTAAATCGAACCTTGTTTACCGAAATATAGTTGCTCAATTTTTCGCGGGTCAGAAAATTCTTCTTCTTCAATTAAGTCTTCGATATTTATTTTCAAGGTTTTGTTGACTTTCTGAATGATGTTTGCTCGTGTTCTTTCAATAATTTCATCCCAATCTTGACCTTCATTAATGGGAGCATTTACCATAACAAACCAATTTTCACCATAACTTGGAGCATCACCTTCTTCTACTTTTGAAGTTATATGTATGTAGATCGTTGGATCATCGGTTAATGTTTTAGTTGTGAATAAACTATCAAACTCTTTCAAATAATCCTCAGCGAAAATGATATTGTGAACTCCTAAAGCGTTTACTTTGGCTTTAACTCCCCAATAAAAAACTATAGCTGAAGAAGATTTTTCTTGATTTAATATGTTTGTGGGAGCTTTTACTAACGGTAATAGTTTTTCATAAGTAAAATGAACATCCATATTGCTCACCACAATATCTCCTTGGTAGGTGTTTTTATTTGTCGTAATCCCACAAACACGGTTTTCGGATAGGGTGATTTGATTTACCTTTTCTGAAAAATTAAATTTCACACCCATCGACTTACACGCTTCATATGTTTTTTTTGTGATTTCCACCATTCCACCGATGGGCATGGCAGGTCCAATATTTAACTCCAAATGTGAGATGATGTTCAACATACCCGGAGACTTATAAGGAGAACTACCATTGTAGGTAGCAAATCGATTAAATAGTTGAACGGTCTTTGGATTACTGAAAAAAAGTTTATTGTTGTCATTCATTGAACTCCTCAATCCATAAAACGGAATTCTACTCAAAGCATGAAAGAGCTTTGTGTTTAATAGGTGCCTGAATCGATGTAAGCTCACTTCAATAAAAACTGGTTTAACCGCCTCGTAATTTTTTTTAACTCGACTTAAGTAACGTTTTACTTTTTGTTCTGATTCTCCAAATTGAGAGGTAAAAACATCGATTAATTTCTTTTCATCTACGGGTAAGGTTACTGAACATCCGTCGGAATAAAAATAACGACAAGATTCCTCAAGTTTTCTATAGGGAAAAGTTTCTTGTCCGGATAATTGCAGTAATTCGTTCATCAATTCCGGTTCTGTAAAAACAGAAGGCCCCATATCAAAACGATACTTCCCTATCCATTTTGAATTAATCTTTCCACCAGGAAACTCATTAGATTCAAACACTTCGACATCTAAACCAAGCTTTCTTAAGCGCAATGCTGTTGCCAATCCACCAATACCTGAACCTATTACAAGCGCTTTCATATTTTTCAAAGTTAAACAAAACGTAAACAACACGCACGATTAAAAGTTCAAGTTGCGCTGAATCCTAATATTCTCGGTGAAAGCCTTAATAGACCTTAGTTTTAGAGGGGTTTATTAACAAAATGTGCATTTTTTCAACATTTTTGCGTTTTTTTCAATCAAAACATGAAGCCCGCATGGATATTCCGATATATTTGTTTCGATAAACAATTTTATTAACTCATTTAAACAACACATTATGAACAAAGCAGAATTAATTGATGCAATTGCAGCTGAATCAGGATTGTCTAAAGCAGACTCTAAAAGAGCGTTAGACGCATTTGTAGGCGCAACAACTGCAGCATTGAAAAAAGGAGACAAAATTTCTTTAGTAGGATTTGGTTCTTTTGACATTACTAAAAGACAAGCACGTAACGGTCGTAACCCAAAAACTGGTGCTGTAATCAAAATTGCCGCTAAGAAAAGTGTTAGATTTAAAGCTGGTTCTGAGCTTTCTTCTAGCGTAAACTAATAAACTAGTTAAAGCATTGAAAAGGTTGTCGATTACGGCAACCTTTTTTTATTTCATAACTTTGTATCAATGAAAGAAGAAACTAACAGTAGAAAACAATTTTCTGAGGCGCTTGAGACTTTACAATCGTTCATTGAATCTAACCCTTTTGTAAAAATTGAGTTAGCAATTGATTGGATGAGTCAGAGTATTGCTAACGGCAATAAAATAATCAGTTGCGGTAATGGTGGATCAATGAGTGACGCAATGCATTTTGCAGAAGAATTGAGCGGTAGGTATCGTAATAATAGACCTTCGCTTGCTGCTATTTCAATTTCTGACCCATCACACATTACCTGTGTGGCGAATGATTATGGATTTGACTATATTTTTTCACGATTTATAGAAGGATTAGGAAACGAGGGCGATATTTTGCTTGGAATTTCTACTTCAGGAAATTCTCAAAATGTAATAAATGCCGTAGAGAAGGCAAAAGAAAAGGGAATGAAAACAATTGTACTCACAGGGAAAGACGGTGGAAAATTATCTCAACTGGCAGACATAGAAATTAGAGCTCCTTACTCAGAATTTGCTGATAGAGCACAAGAAATTCATATTAAAATAATTCATGCGATGATTGGAGGAATTGAGGAAAAACTAGGGTATTAATCTACACTAACTTCTTCTCACTTATCGGTTGCTAATTTACTTTTTCTAAAACCGTAAGAAAAATAAAAAACAAGTCCAATTAGCATCCACACAAAAAACCATTTCCAATTAGACCAAGCCATTCCCGTTAATAAGTAGCAGCAAGAAACTAAACCGAGAACAGGAATTAAGGAGAATTCTTTTATAAAACTCAATAGCATCATAACGACACACACGACAAAAAACACAATCATTGGCAAGGCCGTTTCCATGTTCTCATTAGTTACATTGAATTGTTCTTTGAAAAATTCTGGATATTGATAAATTAAAAAGCCATAGACAGTAACATGGAGTATGGGGAAAATATATTTACTGTTGATATAGGGTAAATGAAATTTTCCTTCTTCTTTTTCTTTTCTCGGTAACACCAAAACACCACCGCAAACGAGAACGAAAGCAAACAAGGTCCCAATACTCGTAAAATCTAAAATGAACTTTTCGTTTGTAAAAAATAACGGAACACCAACTACAAAACCTGTTACAATGGTGGCGAAACTTGGCGTTTTAAATCTCGGATGAACATTTCCGAATTTTTTTGGCATCAGTCCATCTCGACTCATGGTCATCCATATTCTTGGTTGGCCCATTTGAAACACAAGCAAAACACTTGTCATGGCAACCACGGCAGCGATAGATACAATCCATAACATCCATTTAATTTCCTTCATTTTAAAAATTTCGGCTAATGGGTCATCAACTCCAAGGTATTGATACGAAACCATCCCAGTCAAAATCAAGGCAAGTATGATATAAATGACGGTACAAATAACCAATGAATAGATCATCCCTCTAGGCAAATCTCGTTGAGGATTCTTACTTTCTTCCGCGAGTGTAGATACAGCATCAAAACCAATGTAAGCGAAGAAAACTGCTGAAACACCAGCCATTACACCACCGAATCCATTGGGCATAAATGGTTCCCAATTGTTCATATCAATGTAAAAGAATCCTACAAGAATTACAAGTGAAATAATTGCCAACTTAATTAGGACCATAGCATTGCTAAAATGCTTTGATTCTTTAGTGCCAATGAAAACAAGGGCTGTAATTAAAATATTAATTACGACCGCAGGAAGGTCAAAAATAATTCGTAAATCTCCTATAACGGGCGCATTATTCCATGCTGCTATTGCTTCAGGATCACCCAATTCTTTGGCATCCAAATAATTTGTAGTCAGCCACTCTGGTATCCCAGGTACTAAATTGGTGAAATAACCGCTCCATGAGAATGCTATGTAGATATTTCCAATGGAATACTCCATGATCAATGCCCATCCAATTATCCAGGCAAACAACTCACCAAATGAAACATAAGCATAAGTGTAAGCAGATCCAGAGACAGGCACTCGAGATGCAAATTCAGCATAACAAAGAGCTGTAAAACCACATGCGACAGCACAAATGATATATAAAAATACAACTCCTGGCCCTCCTGCCGCGCAAGCATTTCCAATTGCACTAAAGGTTCCACCACCGATAATTGCTGCTACACCAAAAAATGTAAGGTCACGAACATTTAATACTTTATGTAAACCGGAACCGTGAACGCCATCATCAGTCATTACGCCGACAACAGGTTTTTTTCTAAATAAGGATTGTAGCATTGAACTATATGTATTTTGGGATAAATTTAGGCATTTTATTAAGAATTTTAAGTTGGGACAACAACAGTGCCTATTCAAACGTTAAATTTGTCGCGTGAATACACATATTGACATTAAAGGAGCTCGGGTTCACAACCTAAAAAACATCGATGTAAAAATTCCACACGGAAAAATAACGGTGCTAACTGGAGTTTCAGGATCCGGAAAAACAAGTTTGGCTTTTGATACAGTTTATGCAGAAGGCCAACGCCGATTTATTGAAAGTATGTCGAGTTACGCACGACAATTTTTAGGAAAATTAGACAAACCGGATGTTGACTACATTAAAGGTGTTGCTCCATCGATCGCTATTCAACAAAAAGTAATTTCTACCAACCCCAGATCAACAGTTGGAACTACAACAGAAATTTACGATTACCTCAAGTTGTTTTTCGCTAGGATAGGTAAAACATATTCACCAATTTCAGGAAATGAAGTAAAAAAGCATACGATTGAGGACGTATTATCACAACTTAAAAATGCAAACACAGGATCAAAATTTGCGTTATTGTCACCAATAAAGGATTCTGCAAAAATAAGCACACTAGATAAAATTAAACAATTTGAAAAACAAGGTTTTAATAGGGTTTATTGCAACAATAAATTTATATTAATTTCTGAAATAAATGAGCTTAAGTCAGGTGAACCTGTTTACCTAGTAACCGATCGAATCGTTGTAAATTTTGATGAAGAAACAAATATAAGCCGTTACACAGATTCAATTTCGGTAGCTTATTCGGAAGGAAAAGGTGAATGTGGTTTACTTTCCATTGAGAATGGAAAAATAGAATGGTTCAACAACAGATTTGAGCTTGATGAATTAATATTTCAAGAGCCTTCCCCTCATTTTTTTGCTTTCAATAATCCTTTTGGTGCGTGTAAAACATGCGAAGGCTACGGGATGATTTTAGGTATAGACGAAGACCTCGTTATTCCTGATGTCACTAAGAGTATTTACGAGGGCGCCGTTGCTCCTTGGCGAGGAGAAACCATGGGAGAATATTTACAGGAAGTAATATTACAAGCAAAAAAATTTGATTTTCCAATTCATAGGCCTTACTCGGAATTAACTATTGACCAAAAGAAGACATTATGGGAAGGAAATAAGTACATCACAGGAATTCGTCCATTTTTCAAATTCTTAGAAAGCCAAACATATAAAATTCAGTATCGGGTATTATTATCGCGCTATAGGGGCAAAACTGCTTGTCCAGAATGTAAAGGAACACGCTTGAGAGGAGATGCTAGCTACGTAAAAATAGGTGGAAAATCTATTCAAGAATTGGTTCTAATGCCTGTGAGCGAGTGTTTAGCATTTTTAAATAGTATTGAACTAAGCCCTCAAGAACAACTAATTGTAAAACGAATTCTTCCTGAAATTACGTCTCGACTAGGATTTCTTTGTGATGTGGGATTGAGTTATTTAACTTTAAATAGAGGTGCTAATACACTTTCAGGCGGTGAATCACAGCGGATAAATCTTGCAACATCGTTAGGTTCAAGCCTCGTCGGATCTATTTATGTTTTAGACGAGCCATCCATTGGTCTTCATCCCAGAGATACAGAAAGACTTATTAAAGTAATAAAACGATTAAAATCTTTGGGAAATACCGTATTAATCGTTGAGCATGAAGAAGAAATTATGCGCGCTGCCGATGAAATTATCGACATTGGTCCAAAGGCAGGTATTCACGGCGGAAACGTTGTGTTTCAGGGTGATTTCGAGACTTTATTAAAAGAAAACAGAACACTTACCTCACACTATTTAAAAGGAAATACAAGTATTTCATTACCCCAAAAACGAAGGAAATCAAAAGATGCAATAACCATAGAGGGAGCTCGGCAATACAACTTAAAAAACATTACTGTTGATTTTCCGCTAAGAAGTTTAGTTTGCATAACCGGAGTTTCAGGTTCTGGTAAATCTACACTTGTGCGCGAGATATTGTATCCAGCATTGCGCAGAGAACTTGGTTTAGGGGGAGACTCAATTGGAAAATTTGGTAAAATAACGGGCGATGTAAAAAGCATCGAAGCGGTCGAATTTATTGACCAAAACCCAATTGGTAAATCTTCAAGAAGTAATCCTGTGACATATGTCAAGGCTTTTGATGAAATCCGAGAACTCTTTTCTCGTCAGGCTTTAGCGAAATTGAGAGGATATAAACCCGGTTTCTTTAGTTTCAATGTGGAAGGAGGTCGCTGCGAAATGTGCGAAGGTGAAGGTACCACAACAGTTAGTATGCAATTTATGGCAGATGTTCACCTTACTTGTGAATCCTGCAAAGGGAAAAGATATAAAACTGAAACCTTAGAGGTAACGTATAGAGGTAAATCCATTCACGATTTATTGGAAACAACACTTGAAGATGCACTTCAGTTTTTCAAAGAAACACCAGAAAAATTGGAACTGAAAATTATTGATAAAATTCAACCTCTTGTTGATGTTGGTCTTGGTTACTTAAAAATGGGGCAATCTTCTAGTACTATGTCGGGAGGTGAAGCTCAACGCGTTAAATTAGCCTCTTTTTTATCCAAAGGATTTCAAGCCCCACATACACTTTTCATATTTGATGAACCAACTACTGGACTTCATTTTTATGACATTGATAAATTGCTGATTTCCCTGAATGCCTTAATTAACAGAGGACATTCTATCCTTGTGATTGAGCATAACATGGAAGTGATTAAATGTGCGGATCATGTCATAGATATAGGACCTGAGGGGGGCGAAAAAGGCGGAGACGTATTATTTAGCGGAACACCTGAAGAACTTTGTGAGCAGTCAAACAACGAGACCGCCAGGTTTTTAAAACTCAAATTGAGTCAAAGCATTCAAAACTAAAAGTGCTACCTCGTCAGGAGTACCATTAGCCGCACAGGTAATGTTTGCATTTTTATAAGTTTGAAATCTCGAATTGTAAAGTTGACTGAAAGATTCAATTTGTCCTAAAAGCGGACGATTCGATTGTGCTTGAATTCGAAGGTAGGCGAGCTCTGGATCTGACGCTAAAAATACTACTATTCCCGCTCGTTTCATTTGTTCCATGACTCCAGCAATTATAGGTAAACCACCGCCACATGCTACGATTTGCCCGGACTTAGAATTTAAGATATTCTCAAGACATTTGACTTCCAATGACCTGAAGTATTCTTCACCTTTTGTTGAAAATATCTCTTGGATAGATAATCCCTCTGAATGTTCTATCAAAGCATCCGTATCTATGAAGGGTAGCATTATTTTTTTCGCAAGTAACTGACCAATAGTCGTTTTACCTGACCCCATCATTCCTATCAAAAATATATGCCTGTCGTTCAAATGAAGAATTTTCTGTTTCATGATTTTACCTCATAATATGAGCATAACAAAAAAACATAAAATTTACTTTGAAATAACAAAAATATTCAACTATCTTTGCACCCTCAAAACCAGATTCCGTAGCTCAGCTGGTAGAGCAATACACTTTTAATGTATGGGCCCTGGGTTCGAATCCCAGCGGAATCACTGAAAAAGCACCTTAATTTAAAGGTGCTTTTTTTGTCTCGTTAATCAATATAATATTTTTTTTATCCCGTTGATAAAAAGGTTTAATCTACTTATTTGAACTTGTAGCATTTTGGTTGGTTTCTTTGTAAAAAAAGGAGTCATGAGAAAGTACATTTTTTATCTTGGATTATGTTTTGCATTAGTTAGTTGTTCAATCATTAAACCACATCAAGTAGGAATTAAAAGTAATTTGGGTAAAATTAGCGAAAGAGTGAAAAAACCTGGCCCCGTTATTTTTAACCCATTCTTAACTCGTGTAATTAAAGTCAATATTCGTACAGCGAACTTGTCGATCAAAGAGAACTTGCCTTCGAAGGAAGGACTAACCATTCTATCAGAAAGTTCAATTCTATATCATATTAAATCTGAGGATGTACCAAAACTGATAAAAGAAACAGGATTGTCTTATGAAGATAATTTGATTTTACCCGTATTTAGATCCGCAGCATCTGATGTTTGTTCAAAATACTTTGCAAAAGATATGCATAGTGCAAAAAGAAGTGAAATCGAAAGAGAAATTCAAAAAAGATTGTCGGAAGTATGCGAGCCTAAAGGTTTTGTTATTGAAGCTGTTTTGCTTAAAAGTATCACCTTACCTTCAGGATTAACAAGATCAATAGAAACGAAACTTGAGGCGGAACAAGAGGCTCTACGAATGGAATTTGTTTTGGATAGACAAAAGAAAGAAGTGGAACGTCAAGTAATTGAAGCCGAGGGTGCAAAGAGAACAAACGTAATACAATCAGAAGCTCGAGCAGAATCAGCGATTATCGAATCCGAGGGTAAAGCAAAAAGTATAGAAATTGAGGCAAAAGCAAACAAGGCTGCAAATGATTTACTTAATTCTAGCATAACTCCCAACATTCTAAAAATGAATCAAATACAAGCCTTCATTAAACTATCAAATTCACCAAATACAAAAACTATCATAACCGATGGAAAGGGAAATGTCTTTAATATGTTAGACAATAAATAACTTCCTATAATTTAAATTCGCAACTTACTTGTAAGGCTTTTTCAAGTTTTTGAAAAAATGATTTTCTAGGAATTTCAATGGCACCATAACGCTCAACATTTTCATTGATAAACTGTGTATCGAGCAACAAAAACTCCTCTTTTCTCAATATTTCAATGAGGTAATGAAAAGCAACTTTTGAAGCATTTGACACCAATGTGAACATAGATTCACCATAGAATACGCCACCAACGTGAACACCGTACAATCCACCAGCCAATTGCTCGTTATAATAAACTTCGACAGAATGAGCGAATCCTAAATTTTGAAGTTCGCAATAAACCGTTATCATTTCTTCTGAAATCCAACAACCATCACCCTTAAATCGTGGCAAAGCACATTGGCGCATAACTTCCTCAAATTGCGCATCAATTCTTACTTCAAAAATACCGCGGTTTAGAATATTTCGAAGAGATTTTGAAGGTTTGTAAGTTTCAATAGGAATTATAGCACGGGGATTTGGACAATACCAATCAATTTCTCCTTTTCTATCTGACATAGGAAAAACACCTTGCTTATACGCTTTCAATAATAGCTCTACAGATAATGTGCTCATCACTCAACAAAGTAATACGTTGCAATCCAATAAAGATAACATTTAACGTTTTTTTAATATTCAATCATTTGTTTTAAACAATTGTTTAAAATAGTTGTTTAATTTTGCGACACATGAAAAAAGAGTTAAGTACAGAGGAGAAAATAAAAGAGGCAGCGAAGGCTGTATTTCTTCAAAAAGGTTTTTCCGGTTGTACTACCAGAGAGATTGCAAAGGCTTCCGGAATGAATGTGGCACTCGTTTGTTACTACTTTCGATCGAAAGATCAACTTTTTCAATTGATTTTTCAATCTGTTATGGAAGAGTTCATGCATTCGTTGATTCAAGTTTTTCAAGAAGAAATGCCTTTGAAGGAAAAAATGCGCATTTTAATTGAGAAACGATATGAATTTGTAGAAAAAAACCCGGAGTTTCCGAATTTTATTCACAACGAATTGAAGCGTAATGCCTCCTTTACTCAACATAACAAAAAAATATTCGACAAAATTGCCTCTACAGGAATCTTTGAAGAGGCACTAACAGCACAGCAAAAAGGAGAAATGAGACAAATCGATATGTTTCATGTCACTATGCTGATTATGTCGAACTGCGATTTTCCTTTTATCGCAAAAAATTTTCACATGACAATGCAAGAAATGTCTGAAGAAGAAGTATCTCTTAAACTTACAGAACATCGTCATGTGGTAACTGAAATGTTAATGAATTATTTATTTCCAAATTAAATCTTATGATGAAACTCCTCGTTTCCATTTGTTTGTTCCTCAGCCTACAAGACGTAAAAGCACAATTAGACCTGAAGTCTTGTTTAGCAATGGCAGATACTGCAAATTTAACCATACGCAATGCCGAACTTGATATTGAGATTAACAAGAGAGAGCGCAGCTCATATCTGTCCTCTCGTCTTCCTCAATTAGGATTTAATGCTGATTACAAGTACAATGCAAAAATTCCAGGTCAAGTTGTTCCGGCAGCGTTTTTTGGTGGACAACCCGGAACGTACGCGACTGTTCAATTCGGTGTTCCTTATGTTTTGTCGAACAATGTTCAACTTACTCAAATACTATTTAATTCTCAATTGAATTATGGACTCGCTGCCTTAAAAATAAATGCTGACATTGTGGAGGTTCAACGTAATATGACCATTCAAGATATTCGCTATCAAGTGTCAAATACCTATTTTCTACTTCAAGGTTTGGAAAAACAATTATCATTTCTTGAAAGCAACTTGTCTCAAACAAACAAGGTGTTAAAAAACATGAATTCATTGGTAGAAAAAGGTTTAGCCCTTCAATTGGAAGCGGATAAAATTAAAGTAAACCTGTTGAATTTGGAGAATGGAATAGCATCTGCTCAAGCATCTAAAGAACAACTTTTAGACTTACTGAAAATTTTAATTGGTTACCCAAAGGATAAAAAACTTACACTAGCTGAGGATGTTATTATCGAACAGTCATTAATTAAGGCAGAGGATAATAAGCAGTTTTACCCACTAAAATTAATTGAATCACAGCAAGAAATGAATAAAGAAGAGAGCAAAGGAATCAAAATGAGCTACTTACCAAATTTAAATTTGTACGGAGTTTACAACTACAGCTATAACATTAAACCGGAAGACGACTTCAGAAAAGGAATTGATGGTGTGTTTATTGGTCTTCGTCTTGATTGGTCTTTGTTTGATGGCTTACAACGCATGTACAAAAGCAAAATGAACGCCATCCGCTCAGATAAATTAACTAATCAATATGAATTAGTAAACCAACAACTGGAAATGGCTGCTAATCAAGCCAAAAGACAAATCAAACTCAAATCTGATGCATTATCACTTTCTAAGGAACAATTGAAATTAGCTGAAAATGTATACCAACAAACAAACTTTAAATTTGAAAAAGGCCTTGCCAATTCAACAGAATTAATACTTGCTGAAAATAGTCTTTACCAAGCTCAAAATAATATTGTCTCTACTTATGTTCAATTGAGACAAGCAGAATTAGAGTACCTAAAATCAATCGGAAATATTAAATAATTACTCATGAAAAGAATCATCATTATCTCACTTTTTGCATTAGCTGTTATTGTTTTAGCAGCTCTTAAACTAATGTCGAATAAAGAAGAAGCGGCAACTAAAATTTTTGAGCGCGACCCTTCGACTGCAGTTTTGGTAGATGTCACAAAACCAAGCAATCATACCTTCGAGAGTTCTCTATCATTTTTAGGAACTTTTGATGCCAATCTTCAGAACAATATCGCTTCGGAGTCTGGAGGAAAATTGATTAGTTTAAATGTAAAAGAGGGAGACTTTGTCAATAAAGGCCAAGTTTTAGCAAAATTAGACGATGAAATGATTCTTTTACAAATCGAAACTGCGAAATTAAACATCAATCAATTGAAGAATGACTTTGAGCGTTTGTCGGCACTAAAAAAAGAAAATGTAGTGACAAATAGCGAATTTGAAAAGGTAGACCTTGGACTAAAAACGGCAGAGGTACAACTCAAGCAATTACAAAAACAACTTAAATCTACGTCCATTACAGCCCCATTTAGTGGTGTTGTTAGCAAGAAAATGGTTGATCTAGGCTCCATGATTGCTCCCGGCACTCCGATTGTTGAATTAGTAGATATTTCTTCATTAAAATTAACGGTTTCTGTTCCTGAAAGAGATATTCTGAAATTTAAAACTGGTCAAAAAATCACCGCTAAAGCAGATATTCACGGCGCAATCACTTTTGATGGAGAAATAAAAGTTATTGGAGTTCAAGCAGATGCAGCTCATAATTATAAGGTTCAGGCAATCGTAACTAATTCGAACGAATACAAAATTATGGCTGGCATGTACGGTTCGTTAACACTAACTAATTCTACAAGTGTTAGCGCTTTGTCAATACCGAGGAAAGCTCTGGTTGGATCCTCTAAAAGCCCACAAGTCTATGTCGTAAGAAATGGCAAATCTGTTTTAGTTAATTTCAATGCTGGAACTAGCGATGGAGAATTTATCGAGGTTATTTCGGGATTGTCAACTTCGGATGAAGTCGTGATCAAAGGACAAGTAAATCTTCAGAATAACAGCAACGTAAAAACGAAATAAGGACATGACACTTACTGAAATATCCATAAAAAGACCTTCTTTAATTATCGTAATATTTACGATTTTAATTGGTGGTGGACTAATCAGCTATAATCAGCTCAGTTACGAATTACTTCCAGATTTCTCCCCTCCAGTATTGACGATTACAACAGTATATCCTGGAGCCTCCCCTGCTACAGTTGAAAATCAGGTTTCAAAGCCGCTGGAAGATGCGCTCAGTGGATTGGAAAATATAACCGAGGTTACTTCTTTCTCATTAGAAAATGCTTCTGTGGTATTGTTAGAATTTAACGCTTCTACTGATATTGATGCAGCATTAGAGGATGCACAGCGAAAAGTGAATAATATTATAAGTACACTACCTGACGACGTTCAGAATCCCGTGGTGGCTAAAATTGAACCAAACGCATCCCCTGTTTTACAAGTCAGTGCGAATGCTGATAAACTCAACGACCGCGATTTTATGGTCTTGATGGATGATCAAATTCTTCCTCAATTGAAGCAAGTTTCAGGAGTCGGCGAAGTTCAAGTAATTGGCGGTGAAAAAAGAGCGTTTAGAGTTAATGTCGACAAAGACAAAATGAAACGTTATGGTTTAACAATGGCCAATATCAATCAAGCCATTGCAGCATCGAACCTTGAATTCCCAACAGGCAAGGTAAAAAGCGAAAAGGAACAGATGACGGTAAGGTTAGCTGGTAAATACCAATCTATTACTGATCTTGAAAACTTGATACTATTTTCTAGAGGGACTTCAACTGTGAAATTATCTGATGTCGCCGAGGTAGTGGATGACATTGAAGATAGAATCGCCATTAGTAGGTTTAACGGGCAAAATGGAATCGGATTAAGAATTAAAAAGTCTAGCGATGCGAACGCTGTAGATATGTCGAATGCCACGAAAGAACGATTTAAGGTACTCGAAGAAAAATACAAAGACGTAGGATTGAAATTTACGGTAGCTACAGACACTTCAAAACCTACTATTGATTCTGTTGACGCAGTACTTCATGACCTTGAAATTGCCATTTTACTGGTAGCCGCCGTTATGTTGTTGTTCTTACACAGTTTGAGAAATGCCCTTATCGTACTTATTGCCATTCCAGCATCATTGGTTTCCACCTTCATTGCGATGTATTTGTTGGGATACACATTGAATCTTATGACATTATTGGCAATGTCTTTAGTAATTGGAATTTTAGTAGATGATTCCATTGTGGTATTGGAGAATATTTACCGACACTTGTCGATGGGAAAAGATAAAAGAAAGGCTGCTCTAGATGGAAGAAATGAAATTGGTTTTACTGCTTTAGCCATTACACTAGTTGACGTTGTAGTATTCTCACCTGTTGTATTTATTGAAGGAACTATTTCAGATATTTTACATCAGTTTTCCATAGTAGTTGTAATTTCTACTTTAATGTCCTTATTTGTATGTTTTACTTTAACACCATGGTTGGCTTCAAGATTTGCCAAAGAAGTGCATTTAAATCCCAAAAACTGGTTACATATTCCTTTAATTTGGTTTGAAAAGCGTGTAACAATTTTTACTGAGCAATATGTGAAGTTAGTAGGTTGGTCCTTGCGTCACAAAATAATCATGGGAATCGTGATTTTGGTCATCTTTATAGGTAGTATGGCAACAATGGGACTTGGAATTGTTGGACAGGAATTCGTTTCTCAGGGCGATCAAGGAAAGTTTATGATAAAACTTAAATACGATAAAAGCACCACCTTCGAGGAAAATAATAAGACGACGTTGGAAATCGAAAAATTGATTTTGGCGGAAACAGAAATGGTTGATGTTGTGTTCTCAAACGTGGCCGGACCAAGTTCAGGTATGGGTGCAGCATCTTTCGGGGCTGAAAATAAGTCGGAAATTACCGTTCAGATGAAGGATGGAAAGCAAAATGAAATTCCGACAATTCAATACATGAATAAAATCAGAAAAATGATTGAGGACAAATATCCTGGTATTGAAGTAAAAGCTTTAAACATGGGATTAGTTGCCTCGGAAGAAGCTCCTATTGAAATATTTCTCTCCTCAGATAACCCAGAGTTACTCATGACGGAAGCTAAAAGAATAAAGGCTGCACTTTTGGATATTAAAGGAGCAAAAGACCCCACTATTTCAACTGAAGACATTACTCCAGAAATTCGCATTGAATTAAACAGAGAAAAAATGGGGCAATTAGGAATTCCAATTGCGACTGTTGGTATGCAATTGCAGAACGGTTTAACAGGGAATAATGACAATCAATTTGATATTAAAGGTCAAGAGTACAACATCCAAGTGATGATGGATCAATTTGATCGAAAAAATGTAGATGACATCAAGAATATGTATTTTTCAGCAAACGATGGGAAGCAAGTACCATTCAAGGAATTTGCATCTATTACTGTCGAAAATGGAAGCGGTTCACTTGAACGTAAAAACAGAATTTCAAATACGACCATCCGTTGTTATGTAGAAGGAACAGCCTCAGGTAATGTATCTGCAGCCTTAGAAAACTATTTAAAAGAAAAACCATTGGATCCAAATGTCCGCATGTTATGGGGAGGAGAGATAAAACGTCAGAAAGAATCCATGGGAGCCCTAGGAACAGCCATGCTTATTGGTCTTTGTCTTGTTTACCTCATTATGGTTGCTCTATATGATAATTTCATTTATCCTTTCGTGGTATTGTTTTCCATACTTGTAGCTCTCGTTGGTGCAATATTAGCTCTGAATTTAAGTGCCTCAAACATGGGTGTATTTACCATGTTGGGTATGCTCATGTTACTTGGATTGGTAGCTAAAAATGCGATACTCATCGTAGACTTTGCCAACCATTTGAAAGAAAAAGGCATGAATACCTATGATGCATTACTTGAAGCTGTTGGAGAACGAATGAGACCAATTTTAATGACTACGATTGCAATGGTCATCGGTATGATTCCTATTGCAACTGCAACAGGATCTGGTGCTGAATGGAAGAATGGTTTAGCCTGGGTATTGATTGGAGGGTTAACGAGCTCCATGTTCCTGACTATCATTGTAGTTCCTATGATGTATTATGTTGTAGACAGGTTGCAAGAAAAATGGAAAAACAGAAAATGGTTGAAGAAAACTGCGTTAAGCGAATAATCAAAAAAGGCTGTCTATTTGACAGCCTTTTTAGTTTATAAATACAATTCTATCAAACCTTCTGGGGCTTCTATAAATAAGTTTTTTGATTTTCTATTTACCTTTTTCACAAGCCCCTCAAAAATAGGAATTAAAATTTCTTTTTTGTCATGACTTGTTACAACCAGTAAGGGATTCGATTTTATGTCCACAACGTTTGTTACAATTCCAATCTCTCCCACTCTAGCATCTGTCACAGAATATCCAAGTACTTCGTGATCATAAAAAGATGCTTCATCCAATTCTATTAATTGATCTAGTGGCAAATAAAGCGATTTCTTTATTAACGCTCTTGCAGAAGACTCATTGTCAATATCTTGAAATTTAACCGTAATAAAACCTTTATTTTTCACCTTCACTTGCTCGATAAAAAAAGGAATTAATGCACCATCGATTTCGATAAAAACTGAAGTCAACTGTTGATAGTCACTTGGATTAGAAACGTCCAAAAACAACGAAACTTCACCTTTAAATCCGTGAAGTTTCGCTACTGTTCCTAAAAAGAAACAATCTTTTATAGTCATTATTATGCTTCTGGCTCTTCAGATTGAGTTTCAGCAGGAGCATCCTCTTTACTGTCCTCTTCTGTAACTTCAGCAACAGGCTCCTGTGCTGGCGCTTCTTGCGCTTCTTCTGCAACGGTCTCCTGTGCTGTTTCTTCTTGCGCTTCTTCTGCAACTACCTCCGTTGTTTCTTCATGTGTTGCTTCAGTTGATTCTTCGGAAACATTTTCATCAACATTTGTGACATCTGTTTCCACTTCCTCAGCAACCTCAACTTCAGGAGTAATTTTTGCAGCTACTTCTGCCGCTTTAGCAGCATTTGCTTCTTGCTCTGCTTTTAATTTAGCAGCTTTTTCAGCTGTTGCATTTTTGGCCAAACCATCTTTCTTACCTTGAATTTTTGCTTCTTTATCACTTAACCATTTTGCAAATTTCTCTTCCACTTGCTCAGCAGTTAATGCGCCCTTTTTAACACCATTCAATAAATGGTTTTTGTAAAGAACACCTTTATATGATAAAATTGCTCTTGCTGTGTTTGACATTTCTGCACCGGTTTGAACCCATGCCAATGTGTTTTCAAAATTGATATCAATAATCGCAGGATTTGCAGTTGGGTTGTATGTACCTAACTTTTCGATGAATTTTCCATCTCTTTTAGCGCGACTATCCGCGGCTACTAAATGAAAAAAAGGTTTTCCTTTTTTTCCATGTCTTTGCAATCTAATTCTTGTTGCCATACTTTTCTTTTTTACAATGTGAGGTGCGAAACCTCGGTTTATAATTTATTTATTGGGGTGCAAAGATACGAATCTTTTAGTAAATACCAAGGAAATTACTTTCCTTTTGCTCTCAAAACAATAAGTACGGTATACATCATAATTTTTATATCCAATGCGAGGCTCCTGTTCTTTAAGTAAATGAGGTCGTATTTCATTCTATGAAGCATTTGTTCGACATTTTCAGCGTAACCATATTTCACCTGACCCCAGGAGGTAATTCCGGGCCTTACCCTCGTTAATTGAAGATATTGAGGCTCTTGTTTCACAATTTGATCTATGTAAAATTGCCTTTCCGGTCGGGGTCCTACAAGCGACATATCGCCATTCAGTACATTAAAAAACTGAGGAAATTCATCTAATCTTGTTTTGCGCATAAATCTGCCAATCTTAGTAATTCTTGGATCATTTTCTGATGATAATTGCGGTCCAAATTTCTCAGCATCAACATACATCGTGCGAAATTTCACAATTCGAAACACCCTGCCATTAATCCCAATTCTTTCTTGTAAAAAAAAGATTGGACCTGGACTTGAAATTTTAACTGCGACGGCAGAAAAGACATAAAAAGGAATTAATAAGAGAATTGCTATGGTAGATAAAGCTAAATCCATAAGGCGTTTAATGGCTTGTTGCCAATAGGGCATGGGATCTGGAAGTAATTCAATGAGGGCAACACCAAAAATATTGGTCATCTTTATTGATCCTGAAAGAATTTCGAAGGTGTCCGGTAAGAGTTTTATCCTTTTCTTTCCGTCATCAATTCGCAACAAAATATTTTTTAATCGATCGTGTTCGGTCGCTTCAATAGCAATGATGATTTCCTCAAACTCAGCATTCAATAGAATAGACTCCAAATCTTTTTCGTGACCCAAATATGGAATAAAAGGTTCTAATAATTTATCTTTTCCATTGACATTCACAAATCCTACAAAGTTGTTGACGTTTTTAGGATGTAGGGAAATCTCTTGATATAATTCTAATGCTTTTTCATTACCTCCAATAATCAAGGTTTTAAAACCTGCACCTCTTATTCGAATGGATGAAATTAATAAGGTTACCAAAAATATTCTAGGAACCAGGGTACAGGAATAATGAATCAAGAATAATAATAGAAATAACTGATAATAATCATTGTATGATCTTACTTCATCGTCCAAAAGCAATGCAAAAAAAAGTACAATTGAACCAAAAACTGAAGCTGTAGTTGTAAGGTTAAATATTTTGATTCGAAACAATCTTCTAACCTCGTAATAAGTTCCTTGAATAAAATAAAATAGTAACCAAAGAATAGGTAAAATAAGCATTCCCCAATAGAAATTGGCATCAGGATGAAAGGTTTTTCCCTCTATTAATTCTTGACGTAAATAAAAGAATATACACCAAGATAAAACTGCTGAAATTAAATCAGTAATAAAAAGTGATATCTGCCAAGCGCTTGTTCTCATTAATTAAGATAAACAACCTTTATGTTATCAATTCGAATTTCTGAATTCGTTTTGCCCTCATCAAGTCTTGCTTTAAGGGATTGAAGAATATTTGATCCAGCAGGTGAATTTCCGATGAGTTCTTTTAGATCTATATATATTTTTTTCCATCTGACCACATCTTGTGCTTGTGCATTAAGCTGAATATTTGGGTTATCCGTGATAGAATTTGGAGAAATCCAAAGAACACCGGTAAGCAAACTATTCGTATTGTAATAATCAATTTCAAGGTAAGCATCCCGATTTTTAGGTATATAAATTTGCTCATTAGTAGATGCAATCCAAGAGGAATCTATCGAATTTAAATTTATTCTACCATAAAAGTTTCCATTAAACCATTGCAAGTCTTGATTATCTGTGGGTGTTGTCAAAATTGCAGATGTGTTCTGATCAACATCAATTTTAAGATTCAAGGGATCTTCAAAATCTTCTATCCAAAAATTTGTAAGGTTATTATATCTTGTAATTGGATTTAATGTTAGCGTTTGATTTGCAGTGAGTGTTGCATTCACTTCATAAACCTCCATAAAGGGGTATACTTTTTTAGTTGCGGAAATACCGTTGTTTTTAATTGCGGGATAAATTTTAATGTTAACGTCTCCATATTTTAAAATAGGTATTTTAAAAGGGACCTCAAATACGCCAACAATTTCGTCGTCAATATATACCCATGCTTCTGAAAAATTATGCGACAATTCCCCTTCATTTCCGGACAACGCAACGTTATTTTGCAAAGTCCACTGGGTAACTTCTAGATAAGCAGGTTCAGGATTATTTTTTAAACATGAGCTGCAAACAAATAAAATGAACAGACTAAGCAAAAATGAAAATCGAAACATAAAAATTAAACGAAATTGTTACCGAAGTATTGTGTTAAATTAGGACATTATTGATATTATTTCCAAAGCAACCTCCATTGCATTATACCCTGCATGATGATCAACAATCGGCGTCTTGTTTGCATTTAAACACTTATAAAACTCTTCAAGTTCCTCTTTAATGGCATTAGACTGATGAAGCTCTGGCTTATCTATCCAGATTTTCTTCTTAACACTATCCTTTCCGAGATCCAAAACGATATCAAAAGGATCTGGTTCTCCTGCAATGTTTTCCATCCTCACAACTTCAAGTTCCTTGTTTAGAAAATCTACACTTATGTAGGCATCTTTTTGAAAAAATCGTGATTTACGCATATTCTTTAAGGATAACCTCGAAGAAGTAAGATTGGCTACACATCCATTTTCAAATTCAATTCTGGCATTTGCAATGTCATGTGATTCACTTACAATAGATACTCCAGAAGCAGATATCCTTTTAACTCTAGATTTGACTACACTCAAAACTATATCAATATCATGAATCATCAGATCTAAAACTACAGGCACATCTGTTCCTCTCGGATTAAATTGTGCGAGTCGATGTGTCTCAATAAACATTGGCGAATCAAGGTGATTTTGTGCTGCAAGAAAAGCAGGATTGAATCTTTCTACATGTCCAACCTGAACATGAACACCAGCTTCATCGATAAGCGATACCAATCTTTTAGCTTCGTCCATAGTCTCTACCATAGGCTTTTCAACGAAAACCGGTAGCTGACGTTTTATTGCTTCAACAGCTAATTCAAAATGTGAAACGGTTGGTGTCACTATTATTACTGCTTCACATATTTCTAGAAGTTCTTGATAAGAACCTGCTTGAGGAACATTATATAAATTACTGATCTCATGACGAATAGAATTATCTTCATCAAACACTGCTTTAACCTCAAACATGTGAGATAAATCCAAAAGATTTTTGAGATGAATTTTACCCAAATGCCCCAGACCAACAAGACCAATTTTTATCACCGTTCTTTTTTCTTCAAATTTAAACAAATAGTTTCAGTGAATAAAAAAAGGGAGGCTAACCTCCCTTTTGTATTCTAAATATACTTCATTAGAATTACATTTCTGCGCCCTCAGGCATTTCTGGACCTTCAGTTTCTCCACCTGGCAAATCACCTCCAGAATTATTCGATTGCACAGTTTGTTC
>JACCDO010422517.1_pt1 | contig 21683 bp, 7 predicted proteins | sample 7446101 | NCBI WGS metagenome assembly JACCDO01 (sample SAMN15323440, study PRJNA562643) | freshwater metagenome | isolation source: river surface water | place: USA:Blue River Watershed | collected 2017-08-16
AAGAAGACAACCTTGTAAGTATTATTCTTATTGTACACTAAAACAATATTTTTTTTTAGTTGGTTATACTGAAAGCCTGGTAGCTCTTGATGTACGGCATCAGCTGCTGCTGCGGGTTCGTCTTGACTCCCAAGTCGGCGAGAACTATGTCGCATAGTAAGCTGATTAGCTTATTCCTTTCGTTTTCAATATCACCTTTTTTAGTGAATGTTTGGAAATTCACTTCTAAATTATCCAAGTCTTCACCATCCATGAGCTCTTTTGCGGCAACAATGTCGCGCATCAAGTCGGGCTCGCCTGCTTCATCAACCAGGCGGTAGCACTGCGATGGACCCAGGTGCAAGATTGCTACATCCGACTTACCTCTTTCATATAACTTGATTACTAAGCCGCGCTCAGGCTCCTCGTTCTTGGACTTGGTGTATATAGTGACAACGTAGTCCTTCGTTACCACGTTGTTCTTGTCTTCCGTATTCGACAAGGTCATCCCGCGACGATGTATGACGCGACCGCAAGTATCGAGTGGAAGGAATACCTCAGGCACACCAACAGGGCGGTAGTCTTCACCTGGCTGTGGAACACCAATATTCTTGTATTCATTCACGAAATCTTTTTTTGGTCCAGCAAAAGTAATATGTAATATTTTCTTGTGCATATCCTCCGGATCTTCCATCAAAGCCGCTTGGAAGTAACGCAAAAATCTTCTTATAACAGTCGCTCGAATAGGACCGTCGGGATGCGACATAATCGTGGTGCCGATGCGCTTGATTTGGTCGTCTTCGTTCACCAATACCTCCGCTGCTTCGCTTGCTGCAGTTGAATAGAAGTTGAAAATAACACGTTTTTCTGAGTTCAAATTAGCTTGTTCACCTTCGAGGTGATTGACAGTTTGCTGCACATACAACGTTACTAACAACTCTAACTTGGATACTCGAACAGCGCTTCTGAAGATTTTACCTGGTCGTTTGACCACTCTGTCAGCGCTTGATCGCCACGATGATCCCTTTCTGTCACTTGCTACAGCTGTTGAGAGAGACTTTGCACCAGACCATGCAACGTTTAATTCAAACGGTTTCCCACGTGGGAAGTGCAGCAATAGGGATTCACATAATATCTTGGCCAGGTCTCTGCGACGGGACGGATCCAAGTAAGGAGAATACATACCGCCGGCCAGCTCCAGCATCATTTCTGGCGTTGCTAACATGATAACCTTCCGCTTACTCTTGGGATCATAGCCGATCACGCGCATAGTTGGCGCAATGAATCGAGGGATTTTGGTCTTCGACAGCATGTTTTCATCAATATGGAACTTACTGACACCTTCGGCCTTTTCTTCACTGCTGGGCTTCTTGAATAGCGCCGAGTTATGGATCTCGTCGTATATGTTCTCTTCTTCCTGCTCAATCTCGTTGTCCTTGTCATTCTCAAGTTCGGCTTCCGTTTTTGGCAACTCAAATACAGTTAATTGCATCAATAAACCACTGACGCGTCGCGCTAACCGCAGCACTTTCTTGCCTCGCAACTTGCCCACATCGATGACCTTCATTGAGTTCACTTCCGCATCTAGATCTTCATTGGCATTGATAGGTGTAACTTTTGTGTTATCATATATACGAACACTTTCGAACTCCACACGGTAGGGCGGAGCACCCGAGTCGTTGACCTCGCCGTCCCACGTGATGTCGTTCTTCACCAGGTTCATGCGATACTTGGCGATGAAGAGCACCATTTCTGTTGTCTTCAATGGCGACAGCAAGTCCTGGCCATTCACACCTAGTATTTCTCTCATATGACGAGAATTCCTGACTATTCCCTCGTAGTAGCAAGCAGTATTAGGCTCGTACACGATGTAGCGCAGGCGGCGTCCGCAGCCATCCTCAGGACTGATCCAACACAATGTTTCGTACACTTTAATACTGACATGGCCCGACCATCGAGAGCCAGAGCCACGGAATGTGCATTTCACACCACTTTCACACACAAAGTTTTCACCTCTTCCTAAGATTTCACGCTGCTCTTCTGTTAGAAGGGCGCTGTCCACCTCTACGGTGTCTTTGCCATTTGCAGACATCATCATTACAGTGCGTCTAACTTCCTGTGTGGTACCTGGATTGGCACGCTCCACCATTCGATTCACAATGCCTTGCTCTACTTGATCCATGATTGCAGTTGTTGTAGTATTCGCGGCGCTAGCTATGGCACTATCTAGCTCCTCTACATCCTCAATAGTGTTGAGGTACTGATCAATTTCTTCACTGGCCTTCTCGTCCTCCTGAACTCGTATCAATGCAGCCTGTGATTTACGCAGAGCCAAGTCGTTCAGCTCTTGCTCCATGTTCAACCACATTAACTGCTTCCGATTCCGCAATACTATATCCACATCTAGTTTCGTGTGAATTGTCTGCGCTAGTCGGGGCTTGTACACGATGGAGGTGTCAATATCCATTCGATTTGTAGGCTGAAATTTTCGAATAAACTCCACTGTCGCGTCCTCTGGTTCCTCGGTAAAGTAATTCTGAGGGACTTCACGGTTGTCGTCAGATGCAGGTCCAGCTTTCAGCAACACTTGCAGCTTATACGCTAGCAGTAACAGACTATCGGGATGCGATAAGATGTCTCCTATCTTGGTGTCGAAAGTCGCTGGGTCGATATCGCCGTTACGCTCGGTGCTTTCCTCGTCTTCATTCTCCGTGAGATTTTTCTTCTTAGATTTCTTACTCTTGATAACTTTCTTACTGTTTTCAATACTTTTCACGAGAATATTCTTGATCGACTCAGAAACTTCTTCTAAACCGAACTCCTTCTTCACAAAATCAGTGTCTGGAACAAAAAGAAGCAATCTGATAATAGTTTCTTTGGTCAACAAGGCGATGTACCGAGCGCTGGTGCTGTTGTCAATGATCACGGCGCTGATGCTGACCTCGTCAATAGCGTGGAATGTCAGTATAACTCGTCGCCCAAGAATTTTACGAACTACTCGAAGTATTGTTGTATCAAAATTCAATGCGCGTTCACCTCGCCAATCCATGCGCAACCTTTTCACTAACTCGGTATACCACACACGCACGTCATCAGACACCGTCTTAAATATCAACAGCCGCATGAACTCATTAATTCGTATCTCTAGTTGCTTTCTCGTGCGGGGCTCGTACAAAATTATTCGAAGTAATTTGCTCGCTGTGGCGACGCGAATGAATAAAATATGGGGGACGCTATTGAAGTGCACAATGCCGACTTTAAGAAGTCTTCCTGCTCCTCCTTTAGTGCGTATCTTCAGCTTGAAACCCTGTGACTTAATCAGCTGCATAATTCCTGCTTTTTGCTTCTTAAAGCCATCATATCTATCGAATCCGTTGGCATTAACAATCTTAATCCCTGGGTTCAGGTCCAGGCGGTCAAGAACAGCTGGTAACATACCTCTTGCATCGTGATCGTACACGTTTTTGCCTTCAATAGATTCATCATTGTTTCGCAACAGCTTCAACCGACTATCATCAGCCATCAGTAGCTCGACATGAGCAGAGAATTGAGGGATGTAAGCTTTGAAGTACAATTCACCTAGAGCAGCTTCGTAGGCCTTGATATGGACTATCATTCCTCTTAATTTAACGGTTAAATTCTGCATGAATCGGTACTCACGACGACAAACGAGCATCTTTCTAGCGTTATTATTATTGCGGACACGATCAAGTGCGAGCAATTTTACCAACCGGGTCGACAATTCCTGATTGCTGCTAGGAGGCTCTATCTTTACTCCTGCACTTATACTGAATGCATCGGGCACCAGCAGACTAGGAACATCAGGTGTGGCTACCGAAGTGAAGTAGATCGCCGACGTAACAGGGTCATACGCATCGAGGTATACGTAATTAGCTTCTCTATAAACACACACGTGGTACTTATGACCATTTATAGTAGCGACGGTTTTCAGTAGTCTCAAGTCTTGCAAGGCAGTTCGGACTAGTTTGGCGGCGGGCATTCGCCAGCCGTTATTACTGTTGTCACCAACGAAATCTGTATCTGGATCAGCCATGTTATCACCGACCACAATAACTGTTTGGATGCCCAAAGTTAGATTTTTAGTCAATGGTTGACGCGGCAAACCTCCCTGCTGCAGTGTTGTCCATTCACTCAAGTACCATTTCTCAACGTACAGTGACAGTAAGTTCAACACAATATCCTGCATTCGGATCGCGCTACCAGCAGGCGGCCAGTGTCTGTGCTGCATGTACTGATGGACACATTCACATCGACGAAATGATGTCGAGCCTCTAACTTTGCATTTAAGCTTTTCTACTAGACCCACTGGATCTGCCAACAACTTTTGCGTTAAGCGCCAGGTGCTTCCACCCATCGAGCCTTTATCAGGAGAGAAAAATCCGTCATGTTCAGACAGCACAACAAAGACCGTTTCCAAGACTAAAACCATCGACGGGGACGATGGCACCACATCGGTGCTCTGCACCAACATTTTACTTACAATGTCAGGCTTCTTCAATTCTAATAGAATGTAGCTCATGGTCTCGAGACTTCCCTTGATGTCTTTGTCTCTGCTCAACACAATATCTCGCTTATTAACACCGTACTCACCACCTGCAGCGCTGGATATGTTCTCTTCATTCCCAATGGCCATTACAACAAATGGAACTGGTATAAGCGAGCGTAATGTAAAGTCAAAGTTTTTCATGAAATCTTTGCGAGTCATTTCAGTCAGTCCGTGATCGGTGTGCAGAATAACGCAGTGGTTGGAGTCTAATACAGCTTGAATCTTGTCACTGTTCAACCCCATGTTGTCGTCAATGTCCATGTTGACAAATATTCCAGGCATCCAACGAGTGACTTCTGAAATAATTCTACGTTTAATCATCCCTGGAACGTCTCTCGCCAAACATATTATGACTGGACGAGGTCTGGCAGGCGCAACCTTCAACGAGTCGGGTAAGTATTGGGACGCTTTGAGCCTTTCTACCCGAGCTTCTTCTTCGTCCTCCACACGTTCCTCTTGCATTTCAGCATCGTTTGGTTGCATTTTATCACTTTTTATATCTTCTTCCGCACGCTTTCTTGACTCTTCCTCAATACCTTTATCGTATTCCTTGCGGTCAATATCTGCTGCGCGCAGTGCTAGTTTACTTCTCTCGCGACATTTGGCCTCTTCTTCTTGTAGACGTAAATAACTACTTTTATACCTATCTGGTAAGTCACTATCGTGTCTCACACCCACTTCAACCAACATAACTTGGCACTTGCAAGCTGCAATGATTTGTCTAGCAGCTGCTTCACCTGCAACATGAGCTTTGGCACGTAAATCATTAGTTAACCTACCCATGTTCTTACGCGTTTGCTCATTATCTGCACAAATAGATTTGATTAGTTTAAATTGAGACCTATAATCGTTGCAAGCTAGCTCCTTGTGTATCAAATCAGCGCGCGCATCTGGCAGAGCCTTTTCGGCTGCCTTGTCACCACCGCTTGCCGCTTTTGCTATGTTCTTATATTTCTTGGCGATCACGGATAGCTCCTCGATATGCGTCATCAACTTGTTATTCATGTTAGCAACGGTCACTTTCTCTCGAACTACCTGCGCCTCTCGCACATTGTCTTCTTTATCAAACGTTACCTTCCTCGAATATTCATAATTTTCAACATTGCGCAAAATATATTTGATCTCTTTATTCAGCAGGTCATTCAGTATCTCGTCATTAGGATTCAATAGCTGGTACTGCTTGATGGTGTCGATAGTTCGGTTAGCCACCGCAAGGTTGAAGTCACTCTGGCGGGACTCCGCTTGTAACCTTTGTAGTTGCGGCAACCAATCTGGAAAGGGCGATGCGATGAAATACAAGAATTCTGGTTGATTCTTAGAGACCAAAATAACGGAGTTAACCCACTTGAACATCTGCACAGCCAGCTTGCTACCAAGACCCATGGTCTCGAAGGTATCTAGCTTCCAGTTCGGGTTATCTTGCATAGCATCGAACAACAAAATTGCATTATGTGGGATCTGAATCAATCGAGGTGGTTTCGCACCTGGACCGTAGGCGATGAATCGCAGCAAGCGGATGAACCTTTCACTTCTATTCACCATCTTCGATGCTTCGTACCAAGTAAGGTGCTCACCATCTACCTCTTTATAGTATCTGGCATTGATAAAATCATACTCCGCGAAGCCCATCAAACCTCGAGTACCTTGAAAAATCATTATAGTTATTCTCAATAAATGCAGAACCTCGTCGGGTGGATACGACGTGATCCCTGGCTCTTCAATGGCACACAGAATACGCCTCGCCAACTCCTTGGCGTCGGTTGCAAATAAAGTCCTAGCATCACATGAACGGATAGCTTCAATTGCCATATTATCCAACTTCTTTTTCCTTCCAACTCTCCTCTTACCTAGAAATGCACGCCATCCGGTTTGTATGATTAAAGCACTCTTGCCAATATTTTTATTTTTAGCTAATTTTGCGCTTGCACCTCTAGCTTTATAGCCTCGATATACTCTTTGAATATGAGTAACAGATCTATAAATAAATTTAAATTTCCAAGTTCTCCATCGAACTAATGACCCCCTCATCACTGCTTGCATAATTATGGCGGCTCGAACTACAGCTAATCTATACCATTTGGCCCAGCACCTAGCTAACCATCCTCTGATGCAAGTTTGGATGCGCGTAGAGTAGTAGTCATAGACGTTCTCTTTATCTACTGGCGGTGGACCAGTGCGTTTGCCTTCTTCCGGGAGTAACAGACGTCTTCGTCGCTCAATTTCACGAGATCTGTCTACATTAATATCGCCTAATTCCTGTATTTTCAGTCGGTCAATCTCACTTTGATCCTTAATCAAGTGGTTCAGCTCGTTGGTGGCTTGGTTCTCTTCTTTTTCTATTATTTGTAAGTCCTCATTAATTTTATTTAATCGAAGTTGCACTCGCAATGACCTACTCGATGTGTCAGAGACCTTGACTTCATCACTAGTGTTTTCAGCATCGAACGTATAGTCATCTAATTCTTTTGTCGAAGAATCTTTCATTTCTGACTCACCAGTCGAAGAAGGCCTTTCCACGGCATCATTCACTGCGATGGGAGGAGCCAAATTATCAGTTGTAAGAGACTCCATTGGCTGCGGAGCCGAGCGCTCTCTGCTCTTCTTTTGTGAGCGTTTCTCTTTATCTTGTATCTTTTCTAATGCAATTTTTTGGGCTAAAATTTCTTCTTTTAATTTTGCAATTTCAGCAAGTCTTTCGCCTAATGTCTTTTTCTTCCGATGCCTACCAAACTCTATGGATGAACCCAAAGTGGGAGGGATTACTCGTCTAGGCCTGGTCTCTGTCCCCTTACCATTCAATTCAGATAATATTCCACCAACAGCAACTTCACCACGTTCTTTGGGTAAAACGGTGTCGTCATTATTGGCTACTATTTCATTGTTGGAATATGGATCTGGCAATTCTTCCTCTGGGACGTACGGAATAGGTGCAACACCAATATCACTTTTTGCAGCATGAGGTGCAAACTTTTTTACCTTAGAGGGTTCTTGTATTGGTCTCTTATCATCTTTACGTAATTCTAAAGCAGCTATTCGTGTTTTAGCTTGAATCAAAGGAACAATTCTACCATCTGGGTCTCTGCTATAGCGACCAAACTTTTCTTCTTCCTTTAATATAACTAATTCGCATTGTTTGATCTTTCTCATATCGCTATTTAGTACGAATGATTGTGCTACATCTCTTGTACTACTACCAGCAGGTGTACCACTTTTACTTTTAGCTGTATTATCTACTCTACTTATTGGTCTACTACTTGCATTTCTACTAGGACTGCTAGTGATATTATTATCTGTATTACTAGGCGCAGGTGCGTAAGCTTTTCTCATGGTAGTATGCGTCAATCCACCCAGCATAAATCCATCACTAGGCATACCTTGTTCAATATGGTTAGGATCCAAAACTTTATCAGCAAACATTTGAATTCCATTTTCCAAGGGAAATGGTACACAAAATGGATTCCTTTCAATAGAGAAGCCAATCCATTCATTAATTACTTTGTATTTTACCAAATAATCTAAATCTGATGACATTTTCAACATATAATTCAACCCATTCCACATAAATGTAGCATCATGATCACCCTTGACTTCTCTCCACTTTACAATAGATTCAATGACATCAATAGTAGCTGCTCTTATAAAATCTAACAAATCAGCAACTTCAGGTTTAAATTTCTTTTCTAATGTTTTAACCATTTTAAATAATCTTTTTAAATATGATTCTCTATTAAGAATAGCCTTAAGAACTTCCAATTCTGCATTCGAATCAACGACAGTTGAATTAGTTTCTATCGAAAATGTTAATCCTGATGTACCTATAGATGTATTAGGTAGACCATATTTAGGAAACTTTTCAACAGGAGGATCCTCTATTCTTCTCATCTCCTTCATAGTTGAAGCAACTATGGGCATTGGACCCAACTTAATGTCAGATGTCGACTTAGAGTGCAGCATCGACGCAGTTTTCTTCATCTCTACACATTCATACCCATTTCACGATCAAAGTTAAGACTTCAGTTATCTTTTCTCAGCACTGACTGAAAAGGGCCGCACCGGTACAGTAGTCAACCGTAAAAGGAGTATAAAGAAAGAATGAAGAAACAAGTGAAGTGAGGGAAGGATATCTAGTAAAGTAGAAGGAAAGTAGAAGAATTAGTCGAGTTTAGAAGGTATCCATAAACAAAAGGAATTGATGTAAGACCTGAACGATAATTTTATACCCGTACCTATAATAAGATATAGCAGCAGGAGTATAGGACGACTATTAACGCGGTATTTTGTATCGTACTAATGTTTATTCCAATATTATATAAGACACCGGTACTGATGTATGATATGCACAGTGACATCATTTCATTTATTTGAGCATTCGAGTGTCATGTCGTCTGAGCGATTAGAAAACGCCGTAAAATGTGGCATTTATATCGCTGGTTCGATATTGCTCGTACAATTGATAAGTAAAAAGCATAAAAATGATATGAAGCTATCGTTAAAAAAGAGCACCAGTTCTACAAGCATGGCTTTGCCTCATGAGCATGAAAAGAAAATGATGGAGAGATTAGCAAATGAAATAATCGAGCAGGACGACAACGACATAGAAAGAACTAAAGTAGTTGTTAGGGTGCCTGCAACATCTGCTAATTTAGGTCCAGGATTTGATGCTATTGGTATGGCGATAGATATGTGGTCAGAGTATACTGTTGAAAGAAGCGATAAGTTTGAAGTTATATGTGAAGGAGAGGGTTCACATGATATGCCATTAGATGAAACAAATTTAGTTTGTTTCGGATTAGCTGCAGCATTTAAAAAAGCAGGAAAAACTGTTCCATTATTGAAATATCACTTAGTCAATCGAATTCCATATGCTAGAGGTTTAGGTTCATCATCAGCTGCCATTGTAGGTGGCTTAATAGCAGGATTTGTGCTCGCTGGACACCGTGTACCCACTTGGGGATCCGAAGAATTGTTAAATCTTGCCGCTGAAATTGAAGGACATCCAGATAATGTTGCTCCTGCATTATATGGTGGTATACAATTAGGTATACATACAGGTGAAAGATGGATGACAGAACGTGTAAATATCCCCCCAGGTCTGCAATGCATATGTTTCATACCCGATCAAATTGGCAAAACATCAACAGCTCGTGGCGTGTTGAGTGATACTATTAGTAGAAAAGAAGCTGTATTTAACATCGGCAGAGTTGCTTGGTTGATAAATGCATTAGCGACAAATAATATCGATCAACTACGATTTGGAGTTGAAGATGCATTGCATCAGCCTCAAAGAGCAAAAGCGGTATATCCCCATCTTAACCCTATAATTGATGCTGCTGTCAAAGCCGGTGCAAATGCAGCATATTTATCAGGTGCTGGTCCCACTGTTATGGCAATTACTTCAGGTGCTTCTGGAGACATCTTTACGCAACGCGCGAAAGAAAGAGTGGACCTAAAAGTAGCGGAAGCAATGCTTGCTGCTGCTGCCTCATGTGGAACTAAAGGTGAGGTGTTCATCACGGCGCCTGCAACCTCAGGTGCTGTCGTAGTCAGTGCTGTGCCTCAATTCAGCAAAGGTTTGGTGAAATACAGAGATAATGTGTGATTCCATGTCATAATTGCATTAAATACATTATATACTCAAATTTTCTATCAATGCGATAATTTTATTGTCACTATCAGAAGGAGCAGCCAAGTACGGCTGAGCAACTGTCAAAAATTCGACGGGTATAATCCTGCCCGATTCCACACTTCTCTCTTGAACGGTGGTTTCAGTGTTACTAGCGTCGATGACCGGTAGCGTGCTATCTGCTGTATCTGTTACAGGATTTGCGATTATCTCAGCTGCAGGAGTCTCTGTTGCTACTAGCCCCAACTCTTTCAATCGCGCTTCCTTCGCAGCAAGTCGATCCGCTTTTAATTTCAACTTTTCTGCTTTCTCTGCTTCTTCCGCCACTAATTTTAATTCTTTGTCACGTTTTACTTTCTCTAATAATACTTGTTTCTCCTGCATTTGTTGAACTTTTTGTTTATCTTTTGCTTTTGCTATTTTTTCACTGGCATCAAACGGCTCTTTGTCGCTCTTGGCCCATTCAACACCTGGTTTGATTGGCTTATAAGTGCTAGATACAGTATTATTTGGTTCAACGATAACTTTCCGCTCACCTAGTAGCTCACGCAATAATGGGTCATTGTCGATAATCTCCTGCTCCGGCATATCAACACGACCCTTCGACGTCACGTTGAATATTACACCTTTAACGGGAGGTGGTGGCTTGATGTCAACCATTATCGGTTCTTTCTCGTCCAAAGCCACCGGGTCTACACGACCACGCTGCTTTGCAAAGATAGGAGGCTCAGGCACTTTTGACAATTTCCCTGTAATTTCTTTTGCTTTATTGATATTTTCCGCTCGCTCCCTCTCTAGTTGTATTGCCAGGTTTATATCGACATCTCCATTTAATTCACGCTTGAATTCATCCATCGCTGTATTGTCAGCCTCAAGAGTACTGACTCTTCCTTGTTGCTTACTCATATCCACCGGTATCACCACTTTTGGCGTTACAATATCATATTTTGGTGACAATGGTTGTAACTCTGGTTCGTTTTTCTCTTTCCCAAAGCGTGGGTACGTGACGGGGTCGGCAATAGTGACGGGTTGCTGTTTAGACTTCGTATCTTTGACCTCTAAATCAAGCACAGGAGCATTTTTGTCCTTCCGAATAGCACCATATTCTCGTTCAAGAATATCATCGAGTAGAATACTGTCGCTAGTTACCTTCTGATCCGCCGAGCCTTGATCCCTACCGATCATTTTACCAATGTCTACAATAGCAGGGCGGTTGATAGCCTCTTCAGCAATACCTTTGAACCAGTCTTTTGAAACAGGTAATTCACCATCTTCTGCAACTACGTCGTTAGACGAGGCATCATCCTTATATCGCTCATCTCTGTACAACACGATTCCTTTGCTCGTTGTCTTGTTTTTGACCTTGTCTTTTGCCTCACCATAGTCAATGTCCAAAATCGGATTTGGATAGAAATAATTATCATCCAGAAGAAATGCCAAGTCTAATTGCGCTTGAGACGGCTTTTCCCCATCTGGTCCCGCTTGCATTTCCCGCGATATCAATGCGGAGAATGGAACACCTTTCACCTTACTATTACCCATGTCATCGCCATATACATCGTACACCAAGTCATCTTTTTTCTCGACTACACTGGAGCCGAACGGCACTACTTCTTTCACGCCTTTCGAGTACACTCTCACGGCATCACGACTGACGTTGTAATCCATATCTAACATTTTACCCGTTTTCTTCTGACTATTTTCCACCCAATCGACGGGCAGTTGGGGCCCGATGTAATCAAAGTCATCGACTTCCGGCAACTCAGCGCGTGTGTCAAGCATTTTACTCATATCAACGACATTTTTCGTCATGTAACCAGAGTAGCGTGACTGTAAATACGCATCTGAAGTGTCCGATGTATGCTTGTCAACACGCACTTGGTCGTCTTTGGTGATGATACTCATAGCCTCTTTGATGTCGTCATCATTTTCCATTTCATTCTTGTTAGAACCAGATGGAGGACGACCCACCCATGTCAACGGTAATTGAGGACCATAAAATTTATCTCGTGCCATTTCAGCCTCCCTTTTCTCTATTAACACTTGCACGACACCTGGCTTACTATAAATATCATTCTGTATTGACTGCCTCATCCGCTCCTCGGCGGGCATATTCACTAACACTTTTGGCTGCTTTTCAATCGCATCAAACTGTATATTATACTGCAAAGACGCCAGTTTCTTTTCTTCTTCTTGACGCTTTTTAATAATTGATTTCGTTTTCCAAGTGCCAATACTGTCGCGCACACTGTGGTCATTGAATGCCACACTCGACACTCGAGGTCTGACTAAACTTTCATTGATATCGTTTAAGTTATCGAATTCTAGTCTGAGATCTCTAGCCTTCTCTTCCCAATATTTCTTGCGCTCAATATGCTTCGATGGCTTCTCTTCGCTCTCACGTATGATTGTTACTGGGGATTGATGTCTAGTCAAATGATCCGACCGAGCTATATTGTAGTCACCAGGTCCAGGTGACACATCCGCAACTATATTATTCATATTAATATTTTCATCTCCTTGTGAATCAAAGTATTGCCTTCTTTTAAGAGCATTTTGGTTAGCCAGCCATGCTTTATGAAATAGTATGTTGTGTTTTGGTGTAGTTTTATTGTGATATAGTTTGCCAACAGAAGGCTTGCTCGACTTAGAAACAGCAAAGGACGAGGCTTTGTATGCATCGCTGACTTCGTATTTCCCAGGACCGATCGAAGTGTTATCCATGTGCTTCATCAATTCATGCTCCATGTACTGCCTCGACTTAGCCGTATCAGGTCTTATTACGGCAACTGGCGCCCGCTCTTTATGTGCAAGTATATCTATTTTGGCTTCAACTGTATTATCAACTTCTGGGATATCAACTGAATCCATCGGCACGATGTCATCCAGCGATACAACCGTTTTTTTTATTAACGCAGTACTGACATTAGGCTCTAAATACTTTTTACTCTTGTCAATATCCAGGACTGATGATGGAATCATATCTACATCAACTTTCTCACTAATACGTGGCGCTTTACCAAAACTAAACACTTTTGGGATCGTCTTCGTTACCGTTTGGATACTTTCTTGCTTTGCCTCAACTTTAGCGTCCTCAAAAACTTGTACATCCCTTTTAGGCTCACAACTACTACTTGCTTTAAATTTAACAACTCCTTTACCAGACCGGGAATACTTTGACATTGCATCAATATTGCAGTCATATATATTATCAGCACCTTGAGGTTGAATTTTACTTTCTGGAGTAACATATTTAGTGCCAATAGAAATAGCAGCAGCCCGTTGCTTGACAAATTTCTCCGCTTGTATTGTATCAATTATATTACTTGAAGGTGTATCATTCTTAGTATTTGTACCAACATTACTTCTTGGGACTGTGGACTTAGCCCAACTTGAAGTTATCTTTTTTTCAACTTTAACCTTCAGTTCAGGCTTTTTATTTTTATTTATACCATCAAGTGCCATTTGCTCTTCCTCTAATTGATGATTAGCTTTATATTGAACATCAGCTAATAATTGTTTCAATTCATTTAACTCATTGCTTATTTCATTATATACAACACCACTTGCCGGCTCTATAATTGCCATGTTACAGACAGGAGGAGATATTGGCATGTCGGATGTACCAGCAAGAAAACTTGGCCGATGTTTAGAGTTTACTTGAGCTACAACAGTCGATGACACTGATTGTGGACTCTCTTTGGGGACAGCTTTCTTGGATACCCTGCAATCCTTCCTATCGAGGTTCAAAGCCACCTCACCATCCCATGGTTTACGTCGTTTGGACATAGTGACTCTTACACTCCGAAGTAACTAACAGAGAGACTGTCTTTCATTTCGGAGTTAAACTTTTACAAGTCTTACTGACTGTCTTAGTCGATTCAAAATTTTTTGAATCAAAAATCAAAAAAATCGAAGTAGTACCGGCCTAAGACCATCTAACCTTGGCACCCTTCCTTCCTAGTCGCCTGAAAGATTAAAGTTTTGATAAATAATGAGAAAGACGAGGTCAAGCAGAAGAGGGGACACGCTGACATCAGTATAATGTCACCCGAGATAGCGCTGCGTGGGGCCTAGAACAGCTTGGTCCTCTGAAAGTTCCTGAAGTTTCAACTTTGTTGTATTTAATATTATTTACGCTGGAAAAATTGTACAACGTTAGCAGATAATGGCGCTACTTTTTGCGGATTGGCTACGAATTTAGGGACCAAATTAGTCAATATATTAGTACCTACTCCTGTAAGTCTGGTATATTTTAAGGAGTGAACTAAACAAGTTATGAAAGTTAACAATGCCAGAGATCCGGCTTGATGCACTGCTGCAAGTGGCACTGGTACATACAAAAGTAAGGTACCGATTCCTAATCCAACTTGCACAATAGACATATGTGCTACTGCATTCAAGGACTTCCTAGTAAATGACGGTAATGATGCATAAAATGCTTTATTTAATCCTGTTCTTGCCATGTAATACATTGACCATATCGAAGACAAGGTAGTTAGCGCTAGAACACGATGATCAAATTGTACGGTGGCTGTATTTTCAAAAAAATTTCGCCATAATGGTTTCATATCCAGTATTTCACTGGGAATCCACTCATCGTTCATCATAGGAAAAGTGTTAAAAGCATTACCTGCATCGTTACCAGCTACATATGCACCAGACAATACAGTGGATGCGACTAAGACCCCATTGAATACCGCCATATTTCTTATTTTTAAACCATAATTTAATGTAGTAGCAGGTAATTTTGCTGCTATAGTTTTGACACTCTGAATAGGATTGAGCAGATCTAATGCCGTCCAAAGTAACAATGTATACGTAGTAAAAGCCATGGACAAATGCGTGGCTAATCTGTATGGCGACACTCTTATTTCTTTTTTCTGTTTTGGATCCACATTCAATCCAGACTTCACCATCCACCATCCTATTAAACCCTGCGTCCCTCCCAACACAAACAAACCTCCTAATTTAGGATAAAATGCAGATGGAATCATATTCCGATAGCTAAAATACAACATTGGTAATGTAAACGCAACACCTAAACTCCTACCCATCATTCTATGCCCATATTCCCAGTAATAAATAAATTTAAATTCATCTAAAGTCATAGACTTCCTTTGCTGCCATTCTGGATATTGCTTATATCGTTCAAACTCAATACCCCATTGCTCTGGTGTTAACGGCGGTAAAGATCCTTGTAATTTCCAATCTGTCATAGATAATCCTGATCTTGTTAACCTTGTTATCCCACCTACTGTAACCATGCCTGCAACTAAACTACACATGCCTAATAGCCAATATGCAACCTTTTTATCGGACTTTGATACGACATATTCATTCGCAATGGCGGAATTCGTCGGCACGGTATGTAATATGTCACTGCATTTAGGCTTTGAATTAGCGTGAAAGCGTCGATGCTGGAACGGTCTATAAACGCACGACAATCTGCAGTGCGACACCCGCAACGCCAACAATGCAGGCTTCAATGTACTCATGATACACAAAGCTTGTCACAAAGTCACTTTTCTGGAGCGGATTCTGAGTCTCAGAATTCTGATTCAATTCTGCAAGTCGGTACTTTCGTTCAGATGGCAGTCAGTCACAATAAACACCTTATAGTAGTAACAGAGAGAGAAAGAGAGAGATAGCTAGCTGGAAACGCTTATCTAGTATCTAATATTTAATAATTATAACATATAAGTAGTATATTAAACTACCAAGGATGTATGATTGCACCTGACCAGTGCACACAAATATTTAAACGCACGAGCATACATCAAGAAACTAATAACGCACAAGACACATGTCTAAATTCTAATAGCTTTTTTTTTCAAAATTGCTTTTTGATCTTTAAAGATGTAATTAAGCAGCATTTCCAGCAACGATTTCAAAAACGCCACTAGTATCCCCCTCAACGGCACCGTTACCTTTAGCTGTAGGAACTATTGACTCACCGTGTAAAGATGCATCTAAACCAGCATCCTCCTCTGCAGCGGATACTCGTAACCCAATGGTGCGATCAAGGAAAACTAAAAGTATGTAAGACATGAAAGCAGCCCAACCTGCACATACGACTATACCGTAAATTTGAAGACCTAAAGTTGTTCCACCTTCTTTAAGTCCAGCATAATAAACACCTTCGTCATATCCTAGACCATAAATGTCTTTAGCAAAAAAACCAACGGCGATTCCACCTACAATTCCACCAATTGCATGTACACCAAAGGCATCTAACGCATCATCGAAACCCATATAATGCTTTAATTGGGCCCCTAAGAAGCACAATGGGCCACCAAAGAATCCAGTGAAAAACGCACCAGTTGGGTCAACGAAGCCACAGCCAGGAGTAATGCAAACAAGACCAGCTACAGCACCGGATACCATACCTAACACAGTTGGATTACTAGTTTTGTTGTAAATCATTTCTGTGATCGACCATGTAATAACACTTGTAGCGGTAGCAATATGGGTCATAAGCATGGCTCCTCCGGCTCTGGTATCAGCGGCGACTGCAGAACCACCATTAAAAGACATCCAACCGACCCATAACATACAAGTTCCCATAAATGTTAACAAAGTATTATGTGGCTCAAATCTTTCTTTCCCGAAACCACGACGATTTCCGACCACAATTGTAGACATTAAACCACTTATACCAGATGCAATGTGCACAGTATTACCGCCAGCAAAATCTTTAATTCCTGCTATGAATAAAAATCCATTTTGATGCCAATTTGCATGAGCAATAGGACAATAGACAGTAAAATGCCACAGGATCATGAAAATGCACATTGGTGCAAATTTCATACGATCAGCAAATGACCCACATATTAATGCTGCGGTAATAATTGCAAAAGTTAACTGAAAAAAGCAAAACACAGACTCAGGAATTGCAGGTGCTAAATAATGGGCTGATGTTGGCTCTAAACCTTGTAGCCACAATCTTGACCCATCTCCAAATATACTTGTACCCTGAGGCGAAGTCTCTTGTTCTGCTGGTGCAAATGATAGTGAGTATCCAAAGAATAACCAACATAAAGTAATAATACAGGCAATAGCAAATGTTTGTGCTACTGTGGCTAGGACATTTGTTACTCTTACCATACCAGAGTAATAAAGAGCTAGTCCAGGAAGTGACATGAACAATACTAGCGAGCACGAGACCATAATCCACGCCGTAGATCCTGAATCGAAGGATGTGGTAAGTTCGCGTTCATCTACTATTGATGCAATTAAAGCTAAATATTAACAAGATGTAACGTAAGAATAGAATTATATGGGCTAGTAATAGCAGTATATACCTCGTAATTCACTGATTTCATTGGTATGATCCAACATTTTTGCCATCGTTATCTTTTTTATTTTCTACTGTTATGCTGGCGTCATCCAAGATCCAACATACGTAAGCCCTGTAGGAATTGAGGTCTCTTGGTTTTTGATCCTGATTGTGCGTGATTGTTGGAGAATTGAATGTATTGTATATTGTTATGGACTTATATACTAATAGTATTATAGAATTAATTTTTTAATTATATTTATCTTCATGACTGTTCCCTCAAATATTCCAACCCGACTCCAAAGGTACTCTTATTATACTTGTTTTACAATTAAATCTAATCTTATTAAATGAATTGTAATCATCAGTTCCTCTTTCTTAAACGGAACAAAAATTTGAATTTACAAAGATACAATTCAAGAAGAAGAACAAGGTATGACACGTGAGCATCGCTGGTTCCTCTTAGTGACATGCAAATCTTCGTCAAGACCTTAACTGACAAGACCATCACCTTAGATGTCGAATCATCCGATAGTATTGATAACGTCAAGACCAAGCTCCAAGACAAAGAAGGCATTCCTCCAGATCAACAACATTTGATCTTCGCTGGTAAGCAATTAGAAGACTGTCGCACTTTGGCTGACTACAACATCCAAAAGGAGTCAACTTTACACTTAGTCTTACGCTTAGTTGGCGGGGGACCAAAGAAACAAAAGGTATCTACCTCACTTAAAAAACTTACTCATCATTACTTACTCACTCACTCGTACTTACTCATCATTACTTACTTACTCACTCACTCACTCATTCGTTACTCTAACTCATTCATTCAATTCATTTCTAATCTTTCACTCTCTTACTCATCATTTTTATACTTACTTACATATTCAATCAGACTGATCGTGATGTTATTTGGCTGTGGGAAACTAGAGGTTATGATAGCTACGATAAATTCATGAAAGAGTATGTACCCGAACCAGCAAACATGTACCCGTTATATAAACCGTTATATGACGCATATGCAACGTTGTCACCGACTGAAAGAAAGCGTCTTTTGATTGGTCAAATGTTCTTCGAAAGCACATTGTTTGGAGGCAATATTAATGTTTTTTTGGGTCCTAAAAGTTCTACTGATGACGGCAACTATATGTACTCCACTCATACGAGACACATCAATGAGCAGTCGTCGCAGTACGACAACTACATCCTTGCGTTGCAACGCGCTAGTCTGAATGTAGTCACCGTCGCCGGCGATGGTAATTGTCTATTCAGATCCGTTGCGCATCAAGTATATGGTGATGATGATTATCACGATGTTGTTCGACAAAATTGTATGGATCATATGGAGAAAAATGCCGATTTCTTCTCTCGGTTCGTTGAAGGCGGCATGGACACCTTCCACTTGTACCTTGCCGACAAGAGAAAGTTTGCTTGTTGGGGCGACGATCCCGAGATCCGAGCCATGAGTGAGTTATACGATCGACCTGTGGAGATATGGGCTTATGATCAACAAATTGGAGCGCGGAAATTGAGAACATTCCATGAAGCAACAAGTGCAACAGCGCCGCAACCACCAATTCGTCTGTCATACTATGGCGGTAGCCACTATGACAGCGTGTGTGATATAGATCACCAACAAGCCATATTACAGCTGAATCCTGGTGCCCAAGAAGACAATAAAACCAGATCTTTTCGCGCTAATCCCCTTGCTGTGAACACAAATAGTGAGCGTGAAGCTCTTGACACTGCGGTATTGAATGCGGCATTAAAGATGTCACGAGAAGAGTGTTTAATATCGTGGACGGACAAGGATCTGCAAACCCTTTTGCTTATCTCGCTGAACCTCTTAGATGACGCCAGCGACAAGAAGCCCAGCAGCCCCATGCGCGAGGATGACAAGAAGTATGAGCAGTTGCATGAGGATGCCATGATTGACGAATCAAGTGTTGAGATAATTTCTGATATTGTTGCCACACAGAGTGAGCTACTGCGTAATTTGCGTGATGAGAGTGAGCGAAGCCACCTCGAGGATGACCTACTGCAACAAGCGTGTGATGCCAGTCTTATTATTGATACTTTTGATTTGTTCATAAAATATGGGATAACAAACAAATTGAACAAGTACCATCCTCCAATATTAACTGCAAATTGGATATTTGAGGATGGTATTTCTAAATCAATTTTAATGCACTTCCCATCAGAGGGACTAGGAGGGAATGTCTTAAAACCACATATCACACTTCCTATCCCTCGTTTCCGTTATTTATCGGAGTGTTGGGGAGCGGTTGAGTGTGCTACGGGTCTAGATCTAAGTGTGAATACCATCCCATATAACTTGGAACCATTTGATAATCAATATGACAAGGGATGTGGCGGGAAAGTTTTAAACACAAAATTTGACATCAGTTTAGATACTTATTTTTTAGAATTACAAACAAAATTATTTGATTTGTTACAATTAAGAGTATTAATCTCGTTTGGCAAGAAGCCACATTCATTTATGTCAAATAATCCATATTTGAGACACTCAGAGTATATTGATGGCCCGAATTGTCATCCCTCCTGTCTTATCAAGCTAAATAAAAGTAGAGGTGCAACGGAAGACAATAAAAAAGGATGGTTAGAGTGTGCCGAAAAGTATGGCGGTGATTCAGAAATTATCAAAAAATATGAGCCGACCGCTGATGAGAAAGAGCGGATGAAAGAGCGGATGAGAGAAGCTGGTAAAAAGACTCAATTTGGTGCCCCAGGTGAGAGTGAAAAGCACAAGGATGCTGGTAAAAAGACTCAATTTGGTGGCCCTGGGGTAACCGATGCACAGAAGAATCCATTTGGTGGTGCTAAAGAGAAAGGTAAAATCTTTTACAAATCAACTATTGAAAAATTATGTAAATGCGGCCGAACCAGAAAGATTGGTGCTGCAGTTTATATTAAAGTTAAAGCTTATTATGGTGACTGCACGTGTACGAAGCACATTCGCTATGAGAACGATGAAGTAGAAATTGATCACGAAAGATGTCAACAGTTTAGAAGTACAAAATAATTTTTTTAATTATAAAAAGAAATAGATCAACTACCTCACTCACTCACTTACTCACTCATTCACTTACCCTGGTACTCACTCATGCACGCAGTGAGTGAGTGAGTACTAGAGTAAGTGAGTGCGTGCGTGCGTCAGGGATTACAAGGATCTTGTCACTACGCCGATTGCTGGAGAAGTAAGTGAGTAAGTGAGTAAGTAAGTAAGTAAGTGAGTGAGTGAGTGAGTGAGTGAGTAAGTGAGTGCTACTGAAGCCCCCCGGCCCTCATTACTCACACAAAACACTCACTCATAGAAAATTATAGAAAAGTTATGTCCAGTCTTTATTTACATGTGAAACAAATGATCATTTATGCTTGTAATGATATGTCGTAGGTTTTTTCTGTGCGTCGTAATGTAATATCAGCATATGGTTCATCTTGAATGGTATCGATTAATCCCCATGTCTTTAATTGTAATATTTCTAAAAAGCACGTCGCCGCAGTTCTTCTTGATATACCACTTGAGATTTCTTTAAAAGTAACTTCCTCTTTCTCTTTGAATTGATCTTGCAACACTTCTAACACTAACGCTGTGCGAGCATTCCATGACTCAGGAGCACCTACTATTGGATTACTTTCTTGTGTCTTTGTGGCATCACCACTGTCCATGGTAAAAACAGGTTCAGAGACTTCATTGTCATCTTTATTACCACGAATTACTTCATCGAGACCAACTGCTTTTTCCATACGAACTCCAAGTACAGACATATCAGGTTGTGTTGTCACAGGTGCATAGTCATCGTAAGGCTCTGGCGCTTGATAATCTGGCACTTCGTTATAATCATATTGGTCATTGTATTCACTTGGATAATCAGTAACATCTTTTTCAGCAGAATTTATAGATGATAATATTGAAGGTCTTTGCACTCCGCCTTTAGATTCATATCGTGTTAGTTCAACTTCTTCCTCATTGTCGACATCAGTAACAAACGGAGATTGTTTAGAAGCCGACATTTGCAACAATTCTACTAGTTCTGGAGCTAAATCACGATCTTTCTTCTCTTTGGCATCATCACCTTGTGTTTGTAGACTACCACGTTTAGGACGATCTCTAGTAATAGGTGCTAAATTTTTCATTCTTTCACGAATTGTATCATCCTTTAATTCAACTTCCTTATCAATGGTAACCTTTCGCTTCTTTTTATTCGTTTTCT
>JACCDO011945837.1_pt1 | contig 21678 bp, 35 predicted proteins | sample 7446101 | NCBI WGS metagenome assembly JACCDO01 (sample SAMN15323440, study PRJNA562643) | freshwater metagenome | isolation source: river surface water | place: USA:Blue River Watershed | collected 2017-08-16
AAAGTCGTATTCGTCCCAATCGAGGTCCGCGAGTTTTTCGAGAATTGACGTGACATCAATTTTTCCATAAAATGTAAACATCTTACTTTTCAAACTTTTTATTTAAATTGCGAATTTCCTGCTCCACGGTGCAAACCTTTCCGTGAATGTCAAACAAGAGGTCCCGGACCCCCTTTTGTTCGCCCTCGAGGGCGTATGTTTTCGTGAAGAGTTCGTCGAGTTTTTCAGACTGACGACCAGCCTGGAACACGAGTCCCGCGACGGGAATCAGTGGCAAGAGCGGGCCAATTTTGCTCATCATACTTTGTGCTGACATTTTTTTAGTTGACCACGATGGCGTTGACCACCGAGAATCCCGCGTAGGCGATGGTCGTCACGTGGAACAAGACGTTCGAGTTTGTGATGGTGTTCGGGTTGGTGTACTTGACGGTCGGGGTGCTCACCGTGTTGACCGAGACATTCTGGGCAAACAGGTAAATCTGGGCATTCACGTCGACATTCAGGTTAAAGGCTGTGATGGGGGAGGTGTACCCGGACAGGTTAATCACGTTGCTTCCGTAGACGACCCCGGCCGCGTTGACGGTCACGGTGTGTCCCGAGGCGGTCGCGATGACAGAGGCGTTTCCGGTGTCCGGGTCGATTCCAGAGTACGGGGTAAACTTGAGAATCTGAACCGTGGTGACCCCGTCGACCGTGAGGTCCCCGGTGACATCCACGTCGTTCACGAGAATATTTTCAGAAACGAGGACATTGGCGGTCGCGACATTCGTGGTGACCCCGCCGGCCGTCACGATTCCGACGACGTTCGCATTGGCGTACCCGTTAATGTCGGAGCTCGCGGAGAGGATTGTGGCTTGGACGCTGGTCGTGTTGACGACGTCGGCCGCCACAGAGTGGGTCGAGATGGAGTACACATTCATGTTTCCGGCAGCCATCTCGATGTTCCCGCCGATTGTCACGTTGCTCGAGACGCTGAGGCCGGTCGTGGCGTTCGTGAGGGTCACGGTGTTGTTCGAGGTCGCCCCATTGTTGGTCACCTGCTGAAGCGTGCTGGCGGTGATGACGTTCGTGAGACCGGAGCCGTTGCCGACAAAATTGTTTGACGTGACAGTCTCGGCGGTGAGACCCTGACTAACCACGACGTTCGCGTGGGCCAAGAGGTTCCCGGTGAGTCCGAGTGTGCCCGCGTTAATCTGGTTGGCATTCACCGTGTCCACGGCCGCGCTCATCAAGGAGACTGAGTACGCGTTCATGTTGCCACCGGGCATCGAGATGTTCCCGCCGATGATGACATTGCTGGAAACATCGAGACCTGTCGTGGCGTTGGTGAGGTTCATGGTGACGTTCGAGGTGGCGCCGAGGTCCATCACCTGCTGGAGGTTCTGTGAGCCCCCGCCCCCGCTCGACCCGGTGTCAAAGATTTCACCGGTCGACGTGTTGTAGCCGAGGACGTTGGATGAACCGCCAGACACGTACCTCACGGGGTTCACGTAGAAACCGGTGTTGCTCGTGTCGAGTGCGACACCAGAGGCATTGAGCACGATGCTGTTGGCCGCCTGAGAAGTCTGGCCCGCGTACGCACCAATGGCAATCGCATTCAGACCCTGGTCATTCTGTCCGGCATCGAGACCGATTGCCACAGCCGCAGCGCCCTGGTTAAACTGTGCGGCGTACGCGCCAATAGAAACGGCGCTCGAACCCTGAGAACCGTAGCCGGTCCTATGACCAATAGCGACAGCCCTGGACCCCTGGTGACTCGTACCACACTTGTCTCCGAGTGCCGTCGCCTCAAATCCCTGGCTGTGATGACCGGCGTAGTTACCAACAGCTGTCGCACCGTACGACTGAGAAGTCTGACCAGACTGATTACCGATAGACACGGCGTGGGACCCCTGATTGTCACTCGCGGCGTAGTCACCTATTGCGACCGAGGCCCTCCCCTGACCAGACTGACCCGCGTAGTTACCAATGGCCACGGCGCGCGAACCTTGACTAAAATTACCGCTATAGTTACCTATGGCCACGGCGTAGTCATCTTGAGAAGATTCGCCCGCGAGGAAACCGAGAGCAGTCGCGTACGAACCCTGACCGCTGTTACCGGCGTGGTAACCGAGGGACGTCGCGCCCTGACCGGCATCAATCGCGCCAGCCTCATTACCGATGGCAATAGAATTCTGACCGGCATTGTATGAGTTCGAGTGGTACCCAATTGCAATGGATGAGCTCACGGTATTTCCAGCGGTTGACTGAATCGACACGCCGTTGATGCACCCGTCGGTCGTCGTGAGACCCCCGAGCGTCACGTAATTTGTCGTGACATTTCCGTTTGTCGTCACGTCTTGCAAGTTTGAGCTCGTGGTGGCCACAACATTCGTGAGGAGCCCGCCGTCGCCGATAAAGGCATTGGCCGTGACGCGTCCATTGACTTCGAGGTTCACTTGGGAGGTTGTGTCCATTGCGGTTCCGTAGGCGCTGCTTGCGGTCCCCGTGAGAATCATGGTGTTCGAGGCTGGTGTGAAGCCGAATGCCACGTTGGCGAACGAAGGGCCACCGGTGAAGATGAGCCCGACGTTTGTGGTGTCGGAGATGTTCGCTCCAATCTGCACAATGGGGTCCGTGATGACGAGAGTCGTCGTGTTCACCGTCGTGACCGTGCCGTTCACTTGAAGATTTCCAGAGACTGTCAAATTGGGCACAGTCAGAGTGTTTCCTGAAATTGAAAATCCACTCCCGGCCGTTTCCATGACCCCATTTGACGCGTACACAATTCCATTCGCAGATGAGTTGGCAAACTGAAACCCAGGAGCCTGAACAGCATTGCTGGCGACAATATTTGAACCAGAGCCCCCCAAAGAAACGTTGTTGAAAAAGATTAACTTCTTGTCTTGGTACGTCAACTTGAGATGCGCACTGTTCAAGTTCAGCGTGCCCACCGGATTTGGTCCCGACTGCGTATATGTGAAACTCATTGTACTGTTGGCACATATTTTTTTTTGTGTGTAACCATAAATGGAAAACTACATCGTCATCATGTTTGTGCTCTTGGCTATTTATATACTTCTCCAGACCCCGATGTTTTACAAGTCACGTGAGACGAACCTGGACGAGACCCGACCGCCCACCTGGACTTTTGACTGGGCTGGGGGTCACGGATTTTCTAGGTTCCAGATTGACGGAGAAATCTCTTAAACGCGAGAGGCTCTTTTAAAAAAAAATGGTCAAGCCGTTCCTCAAATGGGTCGGTGGAAAGACACAGATACTTGACCACGTCATGGCTAGAGTCCCCAAAAAGATTCACGGAAGTTACCACGAACCTTTTGTCGGTGGAGGGAGCGTGTTGCTCAAGGTGCTCGAAGAAGTTGATATCGCAGGCTCTGTGCACGCGAGCGATATAAACCCGCACCTGATACAGCTTTACCAAGCGGTTCAAAAGGACCCCGTGAATCTCATTCGAGACGTGGAAAGACTCGGAGCTGAATTCACAGAGGCTGAGTACTACAAAATCCGCCAAGACTTTTTAGAGGACCCGTGTCCCGCAAAATTCCTGTACCTCAACAAGACTTGTTTTCGAGGCTTGTACCGAGAGGGTCCCCGTGGCTTCAACGTCCCTTGGGGTCACTACAAGAATCCGAGTATTCTGGACGCTGAAAATATTTTCAAAGTTTCTAGACTCTTACAACGGGTAGAGTTTCACGTGAGACCGTTTGAAGATTCCCTGGCGGGACCTTTTTCTAGTGACGATTTCGTGTACTTGGACCCCCCGTACGTCGGGACTTTTTCAGACTATAAAAAAGGTGGGTTCGGTGACAAGGACCACGAAAAACTTTTTGAAATCACGAAAACAATTCCGAGATTCCTGATGAGCAATTCGAATTGCGAAAAGGTTCGAGAGAACTTCAAGGGGTACACTCAAAGTGCTCTAGAGTGCCGGAGGGCTATTCATTCTAAAAATCCTGGTTCAACCGCGAGTGAGTTGCTCGTGTTTACTTGATGAGACGAAAGACCATCTTGTTTGTGAGAACGTACACGAGGGCAAAGACCACGGCGTGAGTCGCGGCCTGGACATTCTTGCTGGTGCCTGGGGGCAGGGACACCAAGACACCGGGGCTCAACACGAAAAAGAGGAGCGCAAAGTAAAGAGCCATGAGAATGGTGGACTTGTTCATTTTATAACCTCCTGAGAAAATTATTCAAGTTTTAGGTACCGGGAAACCATCGTGACAAGGGCCAACTCAAAATCCACCGAACGACACACTGGACACGCGTGCGATTGATGTCTCCAGGCCCTGAGGCACTTTTTGTGAAACATGTGCCCGCACTGCGTCACCTGGTACTCTTTAAGTTCTTCTAGGCAAATGGGACACGAACCTATTGAACCGTGACGCATGCACGTGTACGAACCGTCTGAGAATATTCTGGCTCGCGCAGAACACTTGGAGCACTTGGCGTCCCCAAAAACTCCGTGCATTTTGCAGTATGGTTTTCCGTTTATGAAAACTTCCCTGGGACTTTTCGAGTCACAGGCGAGACAAACCATTAGTCTTGTCCTGGATTTTTTTCGAGGTCAACCAATAAAAGATGCCCTACGCGATTCGAAAACTTCCTGGAAAGAATTTGTACCGTGTGAGAAAAGTCAATGACGGAAAAGTTTTGGCCAAGGCCACAACGCTCAAAAAAGCACAGGCTCAAGTCAGACTCCTTTACATGATGAATAGAATTAGAAAGGCACCTTCCCGTCAGAGGCGCGGAGCATGAATATACCCGCGATGATGAGCACGAGCCCCAAATACTCTGTGGGTTTCGTGAGCCTCTCGCCAAGAATAAAGTACGCAGCCAGTGACTCGAGCAGAGCCGATACCCCATCCCACATTCCATTCACATAAAGAACATTTCCAGACTTGAGACACTTTATCAAAAAGTAAACGATGGCCACGTACCCTGTCGTGCCCTGAGCAAATCCAAAGAGCGACCCGGTCCTGGCGAATGACTTGAAGCCAAAGTCACCGACTATTTCTGCGAGAGACATTGCTCCGATGGTTGCGAGACTCATTTACCTTTAAGTGGAGGTTAAATATTTCGAGGCTCGCTTTATCAAGGGTGGTCCGATGTATTTCACGGCGCTCTGTGCGAGCATGGAACACGGGCCTTGCATGCACCGTCCGTAGGCATTATAAAGAGATTTACCGGTGGTCGTCACGCCCTTTGGAACTTTTGAGACGACCCGTGGAACACCCTTGTACAGAACAATCGCGGCGTTTTTATTCACCAACTTTTGGTGCTTGATGACACCCATGATTGCTCCATTCACAAACTCCGAAGTCGGCTCCTTGGTCTTTACGGTTCCGTTCCCCGGGTGAGGCACTCGGGCTCTCCCAAGACGAAAAAGTTTATTGGCGAGTTCATCGCCATTCTCACGAGTCTTTTTCTTCTTGAGCAAAATCTTCAAAACATCCTGGACCAGAGGACTCAGTGAGCGGTTTCCGAGTTTGTCAGCCACGAGTTTGGAAATGTACACTTGGTACCCGTTGGTCGGGGAATTGAACATACCCTTGGAGATTCCAACCAAGAATGCACCTTGCTTCGTGGGTTGCCCCACGGAGTTTTGAATCGCTCGAGCCAAAAGTTTGTTGAGAATTGCAGACAAGTGCTTTCCAAACTTTATCCCGGCTTCGTACTTTTTATTCGCGGCATTCTCCTTTTCCATGAGCGCATTTATCATCGCCTTGATATTCTTGGTGGACTTGTTGTTTTCAGGGTCGTTAAAGGGGAAAAGTTTATTCGCGACTAACGCGGCAGGGTACCTCGTGTTCCCCTTGAGGGTTCGAATGCTATACTTAATCTTTTGGAGCGCGGTGAGATTTCTCTTAATCTTGTGACGAACAGTTTGGTTTTCCATGCATTACACAACTAAATTTCTACCCATCTAGCTACGGCATCTAGGTATCCTGGTTCTTCACCAAAGAAGACTTGAATCTTGTGACGCTCATTAATAGTCCTCAGTGTGGTCCACTTTTTCTTGTTGGACGTGTACTCCTTTTTCAAAAAATCGCACAGGCAAAATGCATACTCCACCTTGACATCTGGCCCCAGAACCTCCTGGTACTCCTCCACGAAATATGGACCCAGAGCCAGCTTCGAATCCACGCTCCCTTCACCGCTCTGATTCTTCTTTTCTAAAATTTTCAGGACCCGGCGACCATCACGGTGAATCACAAGAAACGCTTCATCAGGGTTTCTGAAAATATCAGTCCCCGTGAAAAACTTTTTGAGACCACCTTGTGTCATGAATATCACACCGTGCGACTCGTACACCTTGGAAAGTGTGAACCCATTCTTGGTGGAATCAATTTTTGTTCGGGTGTACCCGAGTTGCTCTAGTCTTGGAATAATCGACGTTTGCAACTCAAATCCAAGTCCCGATGCATTCGTGGCCGCGCCACCAGCTCCGGTGCCTTTGTTGGTGGGCTTGACTGCGAGAGGTTCCAAATTTTCATTCGAAGGTCCCCAGGAAACTTTTGGAAGGCTCTCAGACATTCGAGTTGCAATTCTCGAGTAAACATTCAACATGGTTTCTTTGGTCTTCACGAAAACGTATGAACCCCAGAGACACATTTTTTTAGAATGGTACAATAAATGCCATCGAGTCAATTAAACTCTGTGAAAAAGGCACTCAATTCCGTGAATAAAAATTGGGCATTTACAGGTGAAGTGGCGGAATTGGTACACCGTTTAGCGTTCGGTCGAATGAATCCTAGGAATGCAAAGTTTAAAGAGATTCACGTGGTCATCCCGTCTAACAAGAATTATAAATTTCAAAATGCACTTTTTAAAAAAGGTTACACCGTAAACACGACAAAATCCGGCCGAAGATTTATTTACATGAAACCACCAGAGGGAAAAAAGAGACCAGTATTGCTCTTCATGAAAAACACAATGCCCAAAACCACAACCTATAAAGAAGGAGAGAAATTCGTGGCCATTTCGGAACTCCCAAACACATCGAATAATGTAATAAACATGAAAAAATTAGTGCGAATAATTCAAAACTTGCAAAACAACATCAACTAATCATCAGCCTCCTTTTTGGTGAAATTAGCCAGGGTCACCTTGAATGCGTGGGCCTTTGCAGCCTTGTCGGGGATGTCGCACCCCGCGCTTGACTGTTTGAGCGTCGCCTTGAGGATTTTCTCATAGAGCTCGGTCTTTTCAATTGCATTTTTGAGGTCGGTTTTTGCATCCTTGAGGTGTCCGGAAAGTTCATTCACGTGCTCGATAAGCTTCTCGATATCGCTCATTTCATATACAGAGACAGAAACTTTTAAGCCCGTCGCGGCACTCAACAGAGCAGTACGACTTGTCTCGGGCTCTATAAATCGGTTCACCCTCGTATATGAAGCATTTGCACCTCGAACACAGTGTTTGAAAAACGGTGTCTTTTCCGTTCATAGGTCAACTTAGAGGCTTGACTCCTTAAACTTAAAATGGCTTACCTCGTGTTTGACACCGAGACGACTGGCCTTCCGGCTGGTGACTGCAAAGATTACAAGAACACAGCGGCTTTCGACACATGTCGCCTTGTCTCTATTGCCTTTGTGATGTACAGTGATGACCACAAAGAGCTCGCGAGTTGGCACCACCTCGTGAAACCAGAGGGGTTCCAGGTGACCTCGACTGAGATTCACGGCATCACCCATGAGAGGGCAGAGGCGGAGGGAAAACCATTCTCGGAAATTTACTCAAATGTGTACCAACTTTTTTCGCAGGGTCCTATGGTCCTCGGGTACAATATTCGGTTTGACCTCAACGTGCTCAAGTCGGAGGTTTGGCGCCGGGACCTCAACATGTTTCCGGATAAATACAAACCAGTTTGTGTTTACAGAATGGCCAAGCAATTCAACAATGGAAACACCATCCGTCTGGGTGCAATCTACAAACAGATTTTCAAAAAGGACCTGGAGGGGTGGCACGGTGCTATGGCTGACGCTCGAGCTTGTGCCGAGGTGTACCAACACATTATCAAGTGCACCCCGAATGAGCACAAGGACCTCGGCATCAAAAGGGTGATACTCAAGGCGAGCGAGGTTGCGGCTTGCATAGGAAAAAATCCCTACAAGAAGCGCCTCGATGTCCTGAATGAGCTCTGGAAAAAGTACAGTCCGAGCACATTCAATGGTCTCACGAAAAAGGAGCAAGTCCTGAAACTCATGGATGAGTCTGGCACGGCTCAGGCTGCGATGCTCGAGGCCCTGAGTTCCAAGGCTGAACAATCCAGTGACACCCAGGAGATTGTGAAAAAGGCTACCGCCCAAGTGAATGCGGACTCGACTCTTACAGTGACCCAAAAGAGAGAGCTCGTGGACCACATTCGGTCGAGTGTCTACACAAACTTTGGGACCAAGAAGGAGGAACGCACGAGTGACAAGGTGGAAAAGGAGGAGCGAACAAAATTGGTCCGTGACTCAACCTTTTACGAGTTGGAGGTTTCTACGATTTGTGGAACCAGGTATGTGATTGTCGGGACTGTGGACCGGATTGAGGAGCACGAGGATGGAAGTCGGGTCCTGGTTGAGATTAAGAATCGCACGAGAGGTCTCTTTCGAGAGGTTCGTGGGTACGAACACATTCAGGTTCAGACGTATCTTCAGATGGTTAAACTTGAAAAGGCTCGACTCGTGGAACAGTACCAAGATGAGATTTCGAGCAATGATATTCTCAAGGACCAAGCATTCTGGGACACCACAGTGATGCCGCGTTTAGTAGAGTTTTGTAGTGAACTTCATAGTAAAATGTCTGTGTAAAGTAATGACAACGAAATTGAATCTAGTCAAAAGACTCCCAAAATATCTAGTCGTCGCTCATGGTGAATACCGAACCATGAATACATTTGTTGTCCCTGAAAATAAAATTTTTATATTCATGTCAAAATCAGGAAGGTATCTTCAAAAAAGTTTATTGATACCAGAGTTGAATTCATTTTTGCAAACCGGAAATTTTAACGGACCCGTACCCAAACCTCTTCAGGGGTGGAAGTCCAGAGTGTAAGGACCCGGTGATCAGTGTCACGACTTGTACATGGAGCTCAAGGATGGAAATTTGCCCGGGTTCGGTGTCTTTAAATTGCCTGTGAGTTTTCAGACTCTGGTGACTCATGACGGTTCGGGTCACGGTGAATCTGGATTTTTATCCGCTTTTTCTCAGTCCACCCCACCGGGAGTTTACATCATAGTGTCTTGCCGGGCCACAGCCGGTCAATCCAGGTACTTTCAAAATCAAAATGCAAATTATAGGTTCCCTCGTGGAACTTTTATAAAAACTATTGAGAATCAAAATCGAATTTCCTCGAGGCTCCTCAAGAGGCGTCGTGAAAACAAAAACCGCGCGTAAGATAAACATGAGTTCCGCACGGTACATCAGTCTTCTCATGAGTTCTAGAAACCAAGCGCACACCTTTCACCTTTTGACGACATCCTTTGCTATGCACAAGGCGCTCCAGGATTACTACGAAGGCATCGTGCCTTTATTGGACCAGTGGGCCGAGGCGTACATGGGAAAGTACGGGAGGTTTCCCAAAGTGAAGTTGGCTCAGAGGGCCCTTATGGACCCCAAACAATCCGTGAAATATTTCAGGGGACTCTTGGCGTCACTGCGAAAACTCAAGCTCCCCAAGGACACGTATCTCCAAAACATTCAAGACGAAATCACGGCGCTCATTCGGTCCACTCTTTACAAATTAACTCTCAAGTAAATATATACAAATGTCCCTGAGAGGAAGTATTGAGCAGGCGAAAACATTCGCCAAGGTGACCGATTCGCCGGCAAAGCGCAGGGCGTTTCTCGAGTACGTGCGGACCGTGCGAAAAATCGCGGGTCCAGGAGTCGTGACGCCACGAAAACTCATCTGGTGTCCGTGCAAGGCTCGAATGTATTTCACGGAAATGGCCAAGAAGTGTCCCGTGGGACCCGCAAAAAATGCAATGAATAAATTACTTACTAAAATCTAGAGATGAGGAAGATTCAGTACCTCATCATTGATTCGGATTTTGTTCAAGGTACCAACAACAATTTTGTTGTGACGTTCGGCATCACATCCAACACCTTTATCCAGGAAATGAAGGATGTCGTGGCGATAAAGTTGGTTGACTTTTACGTGACGCAAGTCGGAGTCGGAGGTTCCGGTGGTCACGGGGACGGCGCAAAGTACATTGATGTCATATGCAAAGACATTCCGACAATCGGTCAAATGCTCAGTGAAAGAACCAGCGAAGTTTTTGCAAGGATTCCTCTCGAGCGCGACTCTGACGGCGGTGCCGACTATTTGGTTCACGATAAAGAGTGGAAACCGTACAGTCACGACACGAGGTACTTTAATCCAATAAGCATAAAGACGCTTAACTTTCAGCTCTTCGAGTATCAGGGTGACGGGGATTACCTCCCGCTGCACCCTGGTGCCGAGTTTTACATGGTTCTAGAGATTACGACAATTGACCACACGGCTCCACCGGAAGACAAACTGGTCACGGTGATTGAAAACCTCGAGTCAATTTCAGAAAAGTTGGACAACATGACGAGGTTGATGCTTTTGCCCCCTCCTGAGCCTCCTCAAAAAAAGTACCCGGTCAAGTACCTCGTGCTCATAGTGGTTCTCGTGGGACTCCTCGTTTATTTTATTAGGAGGGCCTACCGAACATCTTCGGTCCCGGTGCCGGCTCCTGGACGACCTGGGGGATTTCCGGTTCCTTTGCGACCACCGGCTCTGGCTCCGGCACCGGTTCCGGCGGCGGGGGTGCCTCTTGGGACACGGGTTGGACCACCTCTCGGGGCGGAGTTTGCAATGCGTCCACGAGGCTTATGAGGATTGCATAAATCTTTTCGGGGCGGACTTTGCCAGACAACTGCTCGGCCAAGAGTGCTTCCTTGATTGATTCCATTTTATATAATAAAAGAAAAAAGTTTTTAAGTAAGAAATGTTTACATTCATTGGACCGACCCTCTTATCCGGCATCGGTCAGATGCTCCACAAGTACATGTATCTCTTCAAGGGTTCTAGATACGTGGAACTCGCACCGGGTCAAGTGCCATCTGGTGACACGGCTGTGATATTCGCACTCCCTGCAGGACCGTGGCTCCAATTAATTCCTGAGATTAAACGAAATTTCAAAAAGGTTCACTGCATGACAATTTGCGAAACCGAAACCGTTCACCCGGATTACGGAAAACTTTTCGAACACTTTTCGGAAATTATCGTGGCGAGTGACTTTTGCAAAAGGGTCTTTTCGAGGCAATTCCCTGGAACCTCATTCACGGTGTGGAGGGCGCACGTTCCTCGGCCGCCAAAGACTTGCAAGTCACCAAAGGTGCTCGACTTGCCAAAGAATCGTTACATATTTTACCACATTGGAAACATCGTGGACCCTCGAAAAAATATTCGTGGAATCCTTGAAGCTTTTTTGAGACTCAATAAACCCAATGAATCCTTTCTGGTTCTCAAGGCGACGTGCATTCAGTCGGTTGAAATAAAGTTGCCGAATGTCCTCGTGATAAACGGACTCATACCAGATGATGAAATGGAGTGCATTCACGAGGCTTGTCACTGCTACGTGAGCTTTTCAAACTCCGAGGGGATTGGCATGGGGGCAGTGGAGGCTGCGCTTCATAACAAACCCGTGATAATCACGGAATACGGTGGGGCCGTGGAGTACATCAAGACCCCCTACGTGGTTCCCTGTGAACTTCAAGAAATTCCAAGGGATGACTTTTTGTTTCAAAAGGGGATGCTCTGGGGAAAACCCAATCCTGATAAACTTTTGGAGTTTATGGGTCACGCCTTTGATAACAAGGTGTACTACGTGGAACACACTCACACCAAGGAACTGGTCGGGGCTCCTGAGATTCAGAGAACTTGTCCATTCACGTAATTGGTCAAGTACACTATGATGCCCGTGAGAACTGCACCGGGCATGAGGAACCCATTGAGGGTGACACAAAGCATGACGACATCATCTATTGGCTTTATGTCCGTGGGTTCTTTAAGGACCTTGGGGGTCACGTGGACGAGGACGAGGAAGAGGACCATGGCTATTATCACTGGACGAAGGGTCTCGGAATCAAACATATTTGTTCTTTACACAGATAATCTATGACGTCTACAAAACTCTCCACAGGCTGCCTTATTCGAGCACTTATTTCCATTCATGAGAGTCGCTTTACAAAGTTTATTTGTTATTTTTGTTACTACTTCTGGGCACGTCTTTGGTGCAATCACTCTAATGTGCTTCTTCTCAGCCTCCTTCACGAGCCTGAGACGAAGCATACACGCCTCTGTTGCTGCATTGGCATAACGCTCACTCTCTTCATCAGAAAACTTTAGGTCGGTTCGCGCTTGATTGAAGCGGCTGAGCCATTCGCGGTCGTGAACAAGAGTCGTCATCTAGAAAGTTGGTGACAGTTTGTAGTCTCTTCTGGACCTATGTACCCGTGAGACACCTTTTTAGTACATGGGTGCTGGGGACGCCGCCGTGGTCTTCACGGCTGTGTACAAAAAGCCAAAGGCCAGAAAGAGCTGAACGAACTGGATGATGAACGCCTGCTTCAGGGCCTTTTTCGTGTCTTCGTCCTTTGTGGTGGAGTAGAGGTTGTATGATGAGTAAATCAGGTACCCGGTGAGTCCAAGGAGCAGCAAGGCTAAGAGAAGGTCCACAATCAGCATTTCTTTTTACATATAAAAAAAAGTGACTCGTAGTAATAAATGGTCCTTGGATTCCTCTCGAGACTCATCTTTGGGCCCCCGGTGGTCGCCGAGGTCCACGACCCCATGACTGTCCCCATAGTCATTCCCATTACTCCTGATGAACTCGAGAGCATACTCACGGCTCGAAAGGCTGAACTGGATGACGTGGTTCTGGAAACCATCAAAGAAAAGAATCCGACTCTGTACCGCGTCCTGAACGAGTACAATTGCTTCAACATTTCCATTCCTAGGTCTGACGCCTCGTATAAAAAGAGGGTCACGGCGCTCGTGGATGCCGCTGAAAAAAATGAAAAGTGTGCCATTGACATCAAAAAGGACCAAAAGGAACTTAGAGGATACTCTGTCTTTGTGGATATGCGACAGAATAAGCTCTGTGTTTCGATATGGAATGGGAAGGAGTCTTTGGTCTCTTAGTGCCTTTTTTGAACCGCAAAACAACGTGCAGACTTCGGGCAGTTTCACGGGCTTCGAGGAGTGCTGTCCCCAAACCAAAACCTTTCAAGAGGGTGAACACGACGAGTGTTGCCAAGGTGAAGATGATTCTCAACCTTGGCAAGACTATTGGGTACCTTGAAAAAGAAAAATACGGACCCTTCAAATTCATCACGGTGAATTATCGTGATACTTGTTTTGATTTTTTCAAGATGAAAACTTTTCCTTGGTTTGAAAAAAGTTCTCTGGCCAAACTTTTTTTCCTGGCCCACAAGTTTAGAGAATACGATTCAAAACTTATAAAGTTGAACCGCAGTTTAGACTGGAGGTACACGTTGACCCCACCGAGAGCCCGACAGATACTCGAACAAAAGTCGTCAGAGGACTGTGTGTCTCCAACATTTCTTAACAGCATCTATAATGCTCGATCTTAGGGTCACAAAGTACATGCACCCAGGTGACGTCGTGGTCCTCGAGTACCCAAATGAAGAGTGGGTCGAACTTAAACACAATTTCACGTCGAGGTCCTTTGTGATTTCCACGAGCAGAGGACATTTTAACTTGTGCGCGTCTGAGGATGATGTCTTTGACCAGATTGTTTATTTTCCAGTCGTGGAAACGATAAAATATTTTCGGAGGGGGTGCATGTTTTCACGAACTCTCAAAAGTGGGTCTTGGTTCAGCTACATATAAAAGTTCGTCGAAATCGAGTGGGGCCCCCACGTACACTTTGTAAACTCTCACGTGCATATTTTCTGTGACGGCTTCTTTATCTGAAAAATGTTTGGCCGTCGGGAGGCTCATGAATATTCTCATCGTTCTGGAAACTACAAGGTACATTTTGGTTTAACACAAGAAACTAATTTTGACGCGTCAAACACGTACTTGAATGTGCACCCGTGTTGCTCCGGGAGTCTGTGCGCGTTGCAAAAAACTTTTTCGCATCTGCACCGTCCCATTATTTCGTTAACCGGTGGTATTCGTCGGTGGCACTCCTGACACTGCGCCATTTTTATTTGTAATGATTGCGTAAGCCATAAATCCCAAAAATCCAAAGATTGTGAGGAGCCCCACCGAGGCAAAGACCAAGAACCATGTGCAACATGTCAAACGAACTCGGTAAACCACCGGGACACACATTTAGAGAAGAAAAACCCTTTTAAAATAGAATGCGTACTCGCTCTAATAAACAGTTTTGTGAGGCCCCGAGCACGCTAGAGGTCATCTGTGACCTCGCGTACCAAGAACCGAACCTGATGTCCCGAAATCAACTCCGGGCAATCCGTGATAACATGGAGAGGACTCAGGCGGACAATCCTATTCTCACGAGGCTCGATGAAATCCTAGATAAAAGTAATCTCCGCAAAGTATAAAATGTGGAAGCTCCTTGCAATCTCGACTCTCTCTATGGTGAAGGCCCGCCTCATTGGTGAGGACCCTTGGACCTGGTCACCGGTCATCGTGGAGGACGCCTGTGGTTCCTGCATCGAGGACGTCAGCACGTTCAAGAGTCTCCTGAACAACACGAACCTTACGAGGAAACTCGTGAACGGCTGCATGAGCACAAAGAACCCCGGGGCTTGCGAAATGGCCCTCAAGTACGCCTTTTCGGTGATTGAGGAGGTGGACCCCGAGGCAGTCTGTGAGTACGTCAATTTGTGTCCTAAAGAAGAGGACCTCGAATAAATAAAATGTCAGTCAAACTCGTGAGTTACACGCAGCCTCCTCCAGGGGCCAACCAAACTTCCTTGCTCGAGTTGGTTGCCTTCTGCGCCCGTGTTTCGAATCCAGAAAATCAAAACAATTCCAAGACGTCCGAGAAGCTCGTGAGGTACCTCATCAAGAATGAGCACTGGTCGCCGCTCGAGATGGTGAACGTGTGCCTAGAGATTGAGACGACCCGTGACATTGCGCGTCAGATTCTTCGTCACCGTTCCTTTTCGTTCCAAGAGTTTTCACAGAGGTACGCGGTGATTGACGAGGAGCCTCTCAAGGTTCGCGAGGCTCGTCTTCAGGACCACAAGAATCGACAGAATAGCATCGAGACGGATGACCCAGAACTACAAACCTCGTGGGAAAGGCTCCAAAAGTCAGTCCACGACGCTTCACGGGACGCGTATTCCTGGGCGCTCACGAATGGAATCGCCAAGGAGGTGGCTCGTTCAGTGCTCCCAGAGGGTCTCACGACAACCAGACTGTACATGAACGGGACCCTGAGGTCCTGGGTCCACTACGTGGCTCTCAGGGGTTCCAACGGGACTCAGAAGGAGCACGTGGAAATTGCACAAAAGTGCGCCCAGGTCATCGACCAGATTTTTCCTATCAGCAGTATTATATATGGCTCTGATACTTCCACCGGGGCAAAGTGCTAGAAATATGATGAAATTTGGAACGGCCGCGGTGACGCATTACATCAAAAAGTACACCGAAGGTCGAATGACGGCGGCGGCCCTCGAAAAGGTTGTCGACCACTACACGAGTTCTTTATCCGAGCAAATCGTGGATATGGCCGCGGTCCAAAAGGCCCAGTCGGTCCTCGCGACCGCTCGTCACGCGAATATGACCAGACAAGTCGCAAATCTGAGTCGTCAGGTTGCGAATTTGACATCGCAGCTTCAGACGCAAGGGGAACAGATTGCAAAGGCGAATGAAATTCTCGCCAAGTTTGACCCAGAGACTATGCTCGAGTTTTTCAAGAACATGGTCACCGTGACTGCGTACCTTCGAGTCAAGCAGATTATTCAGGCGTACCTCGCCACGACAAAAGGAAAAATCACGGTCGCAATCATGATTTTGCTCATTGTGAGAGCCTTTGACACCGTGATACTCGGTGGACTCTTGACCCACGGGACGGTCAAGACGGTCAAGGGAACCTACAAAACCACGAGGTACCTTTTCAAGAAAATTGCCGGAACAAAGTCCCTCGTGAAAAAATTGGTTTACTCAGCCATGGCTGTCGTGAGCATGAAGGGCACCAAGAAAAAGTCACCGATAAAGTTTAACAGTCGCCCGGTCGTGAACCTCACGAAGCGGTCGAGGAAGCAAACGAAACCCACCAGGTCCGCTTTAAATTAACGCAACATCAAGAGGGCCCGAGCGGCGTTTCTGTTCTTTTGATTGTTCGTGGGGCGCCCGATGGACATTGGTCTCAGGTGCGCACGGAGGTTTCGAAATCTCTGGACCCTGTTACGCGGATGAAGTCCAAAGATTCCACGAAAGTTGAAAGGTTTTCGGATGGAACTCTTAATCTTCGCGCCAAGCGTTTTCATTCTGTTTGTCACGGTAATCTTTTCAAAGGAGTTTTTACCCTTTGGCAAGAGAACCACGACTGGATTCGTTTTTGGCTTCAAAGGTGACAAGGGTTTGTTGTACCTTTTTAAAAGCTTCCTTCGTCCGGAAGCAATATGGACCAACTTTTTAAAGGCCTCTGACCTGTGTGCGCTTTTCATCGCGGTGGACCACGGGCGCAACACGTTGTTTCGCAGTTTGTTTGAACTCATTATGCTCGGACGGGGGTGCGGCCTTTTCCAGGGCTTTCTCTTGAACATCACCATTTAATTTACAGTTATATTTTAAATGACACCTCTGGATAAAGAACTTTACGCGAGGGTTCTCAAAATGTACCCTGGAAAATCCACAGCTTACCGCAGCGGACACATCGTTCGAACGTACAAGGCACTCGGTGGTAGATACGCTGGAAAAAAGCCTCGACTCACTGGACTTCACAGGTGGTTCCTCGAAAACTGGAAGTCGGACACTGGTCGCTACAGGTACACGTCGAGGTCCTCTGTGTACCGTCCGACGAGACGCGTCACGAAAAAGACACCATTGACTTTTTCAGAACTTTCCAAAAGGAACATCAGGCGCGCTAAAAATATGAAACGGAAATTTGGGCGGACCAGGTTCAAAAAACTTGGCTGATTTTCCACACAAATTTTCATTCAGTCGAGCGATGGTTAAGTTTCCAAACTTGACGCATTTTCCCAACTTGTCTTCCACCGGTCGAAAGTTTTTGCACGTGAGGCACTTTTGAAAAAACATTTATCACTTAGGGGACACTGTCTCTATGTGAAAAATGTTTTTCCCAGTCTTGACTTTTTTTGTTTCAATCGTAACCTTTTTCATGGTGAAGGACATCTCTGACCGATTACCCTCTCGTGACTTTTATAAAAATAAAAAAGATTCCAAACTGTAGATGGACGTTCGAGGCCACCAAGGAACAGGCTCAGTCTTGTCACTCAGTGCAATTGGAGCACAGGAAAAGTACACCCTTGGAACGAATCAATGTTTTTACAAACCGAGTCTTCAACACACAAACTTTTCAAAGTGTCAATACGTTCAAAAGGTGGACCGAACCACCGGGACTCCCAATTGGCCCTTTGGACAGACGATTCTCGTGACTTTGAAACCTCAGCAAATGGGCGACCTTTTGACAAACATGTATCTCCGGTGCACTCTTCCTTTGCTCCAAGACGTCGTGGAGTTTGGCTCCATTTACGCGGACCAACCAGGCAGAGGAATCCTCGAAAAAGTCACCTTTCGCGTGGACACGCAAGAAATTGAAACAATTTACGCCGACTGGAACATCATTCACGACGAGGTGTATCTCACGGATGAAGAAAAAAGCGCAATGTCGGCCCTCGTGAACGGCGGTCAACCCACCGGGACTCTTCCAACCTCCAACGTGAAATCTGGCCCGTTCGACTTGTACATTCCAATGAACTTTTTCTTTTCCAACAATTCGGAAACCTATTTTCCCACGTGCGCGATTTTTAACCAACAGATTGTCTTGTCCCTGACCTTCAACCCCGTGTCTTTTTTCAGCAACACTCGAACATCCGTGGATTATCCCGGGTCACCGTATTTTTGTAGCATGGATTCATTCGATATCGTGTGCGAACAAATCGTCGTGTCACCAGAGGAGAGACTTTTTTTGAAAGCTGGAACAAAACAACTCCTCATAGAAACGGCGAGGAATCAACCAAAACTTAAAGTCCCGGCTGGGACCTCGGCCATAAAAAACTTTTTGGTGCCAAACATACCCGTGGAATCCATTCATTGGTTTCTTCGAAAACAAAAATTTGAAAACTCAAATGCAAATTTTCTCAACCGGTTCAATTACGGAAACACGGATAGTTATGACGTGGACGTTCAGGCACTGAATCCAATCATGTCTGACGCGATTGTTTTTATAAACGGAAACTCAGAACTAGGATTCATGGAAAATGGACTTCGTTCAAATCCACAGAGTTCTTACTATTTTAAATACATGACTGGTCTCACGGCTTCTTTATCCAGTCCCACAAGAAACATTTACACGTACACATTTGCTTTAAATCCAAGAGAGGGTCCACTCACTGGAGCCCTTGACTTTAAAACATTGACGGCGGATAAAAATTTTATAAACTTGACAATCTTGGCGAACGCAACGGATGAATATGTGTTCAACATGTTTTACTTGGGTCTCATGACTTTGAGTTTTTCAGGGGGGTTCTTGACCATCTTGCAGTGAAGCACGTCGCGATTTTTTTGAATGTATTCGATGATTCCATTTTTTATGCACCACCGGATAAAATTGAGTTGCGCCACAGTCGTGGTCACCTCCTTTTCAGTGCCCGGAACCTTGTACGAAAACTTTTCGGTTCTGCAAAAAGCATCAAACAGCTTTTTAGAGTACCCATCCAACGAAGACTTGTAGGCGCAGTGCACAGAAAAAACCTTTCCGTCGCTCATCTTGTACGAAAGTTGATTCTCCTTGGCGTAATTCGTGATGAACCACTCGAGGTTCCTCAGGGACACGTTGCCCCGCTTTTCGAGCAAAATATTTTCGAGGTACTCTGCATTTTTTGGTTCCTCGTAAAACTTTGTGATGGAGTCCAACAAAATGTCCGATTGACTCATTTCACAAAATACCATTGAAATCTATAACTAACTTTTTCTTGGGCTGTCTTGATTGTGCACAAGCCGGACAATCCTCTCGAAACAGAGGTGGCACCCCGTGATTGTGCTTTGGTCCCTCTTGAACGACTTGGACCGGCTGAAACTTTTTGCGCTGGTCAATGTGAAACATGCAGTACCCCTCGTACTTGCCTGTTTTGTTGCACCTTTCGCCCTTGTGTTTTCCAGTGGTGTACACGCCCATGCAAACACCCTCACCTGGTTTGGCGGAAGGCAAGTCTCTTAACAGAAGCGAAAGTGGGATTCTGTGAACAGTTGCTATAGTCTCCGCGTACCTTGTCATGGCCTCGATGACTCTCTTGTCCATCTCGGCATCTATGAGTTTTGTGATTTGTTCTGAGAGACTCATTTGTTATTATTGGAACTCTTTTGTTTAACATCAAACTTTGCGAACATGTCTGTAATCTTGTGACACTTGACCTTTTTTCGGTACCCTGGAATCAAGTCTCCAAAAATTTCATCCTTGGGGTCAGGGACCAAGGGTTCAAGCAAGTCACACACAGGCTTCATAAACTTGTTTGTGAAATAGTGCTCGTAATCGAGCTTTAGATTGTGTTGCTTGGCCCACGCGGGGTCCTCGGACTTTTCAAACGCCTTGTCACCCTTTGGTCCCCTCACGATGACGTACGGTACTCTGTCTCCGCACTGAGGTTCGGAACCCGGTTCGCGCTCGCGCATCTTGTTCACAACTTGCACGTGAGGCAAATTGTCCGACTTGTACGAATCAGCGAGTCTCTGTGAAAGCACCAATTTTTCACTGGGGACTCGGCCATCAAGAAGTTCAGCAGCCTTTGAGTGCGCGAGGAGTTTTGCACCCTCCGGATTATTACTCTCTAGAATCACATTCAGGAGTTCTTTGCACGTTTCACGGGTATAAGGAATTGTGTCACGACGAATCGTTTGAAGACCCTTGACGTCAATCTTGTCCATATTCATCTTACCAGCCTTGTTCTTTGTCCACAACTTGGCCGCGTACCTCTTTTTTGAATACAAAAAATAGGGACAGTACACTTTTTCGAGCTCGAGGTTGTTTGGCTTTTTGAAGAGAGCAGTGCACTGCTCGGCCGCTTGCTCGCCGAGGTGCCAACTGTACTCGATGGCCTCTTGGCCCGTTCGTCCTCCTACGTCAAACTCCACCATGACCGAATCCGTGTTGTGAACGATGATGCTCCCGACACCCGCCTGAAAGTGGTGATTCTCCGTGGTCAAGTCGTACACATCCTGGTTCCTCTCCGGAAGTCTCTCAATAGAAAGTATTTCAGTGCCAGTCGGTTCATAGTGAGGCGTCACGGTGTAAACCCCCTTTTCGTACTTTACGCTGGGATAGAACCCCACGGCTCTGTACGCGTGGTAAATTTTTAGGGCCGAAACCGAATCATTCACCGTATCCATGTAATCCGGAACCGAGATGCACTCCGGGTACGAGTGAAGAAGTTTTTGGCCCACCTGAACCTCCTTTGGCTTCACCATATTCGCCTCGTGGTCCAAGAGGGAGTGGTCTCGGGTCACTGTGACTATTCCGGATTGCGTTGTTATCCGGTACGTTTCATAAATGTACCCGTGGGCGATAATGGTATTCACCGCGGTCCAACCTTTTTCGGTCCACGTCTCGACCCCCTCAAGCTTTCCAAAAATCTTTCCGTGTTCGTTTGCCCTCGTACAAGTTCGAAGACGCCACAGGTCCTTGACTTGTTTGAAAGAAACTTTTCCGTGGATTCGAAGGAGCAGGGGTGTGTCCTCTGTTATTGAGTCGCCGTAACGCACCTTTGAGCCTGGAAAGTTTGCCTCGACATAATTCTTCGTCTCGTCAATCATCCCTCGACCTCGCATGGTTACTGTGGACGCAATTGCTAAGCACGGGAGCATTCCTTTCGAGGCTCCAGTGAAACCGTACACAGAGTTCATAGATACTTTGTAGGCGAGCTGTTTTCCGTCGTACACCTGCTTCATGATACCCGTGGCCGCCGCCATATCCGCCTTTGCCTTTTTGCGAAACTGTTTGAGTTCCTTGAGCACCTCGGGCAAAAGACTCGGGACATTCTGAACAAACTTGTGCGTCCCGAATGTTTCATAGGTGACACCTGGCAAATTGTCGTACTTGGGGTTCATCACGAGCGTGGAGTAACACAGGTTGTGCGCAATCATGATGGATGGGTACAGACCCTCAAAATCCAGGGCGGTGATTGGCACGTAATAAGCCCCGGTCTGAGCCTCGAGAACCGTGGCACCCTCGTATCCTTCCTCGGGACCCTGTATTTTTGTGACCCGAATGGTCGGAACCATGAATCCGAGTTCTCTGGCTTTTCGACACAGCTGACTAAACACCTTGATTTGCTGACCTCGCTCGGAAAGATAATTCACCGGGACCCACGTGGCCTTGGCCATCTCGAGGAGGTTCAGGAGGTTGCAAAGTTTATCCATGAGGGCGTGAGGGAGCACAGTGTCCTTGATGCAGTAATCCGCAACTTCTCCGAGTTCGTCGGGGTCACCCTTTTCGAAACGCTTGAACATTTCCTTGGCGGACATGTCAATTTTTTGGT
>JACCDO012013044.1_pt1 | contig 21668 bp, 23 predicted proteins | sample 7446101 | NCBI WGS metagenome assembly JACCDO01 (sample SAMN15323440, study PRJNA562643) | freshwater metagenome | isolation source: river surface water | place: USA:Blue River Watershed | collected 2017-08-16
CCCGTGTCTTTTTTGAGTCTGGGCATTCACGCCCCTATCGCACTCGCCAAGGTGAAGACGACGCGACCTTGTTGCCCGATCAAGCTTGGAAGCAAAAGCAGCCATGAGCACTGGGCAGGCTGTCGAATCATCAGCCACTCCTTCAGTCACTCCGCCTGACTGTCAGGACGTGTACTGGCTGGTCTCCATTCTGGCTGCACTGTCGCTGATGCGCTGGCTGGTGTCTTCTCAATTGCCTTTGTCGGAAGACGAGGCCTACTACACCGCCTGGAGCATGACTCCCGACTGGGGTTACTGGACCAAGCCCCCCATGATTGCCTGGGCGATTGGCCTCAGCCGCGAGATCTTTGGCCCCAGCATTGAAGCCGTTCGTGCTGTGCCCGCCGTGGCGTTTTTTCTCTCAGGTGTTGTGCTCTTTCGTTGGGTCATCGATTTAGGCGGCAGCGCACTCCAGGCATGGGTCAGCGCGGTCTTGTTCATCACTTTGCCGTTGGTGAGTTTTTACGGCTTGGTCGCCACCACCGACAGCATGCTGATCCTGTTTTGGCTCATGGCCTCGCGCTCGGCTTGGTGGGCCTTGCAAGGCCGTCATCGCCACTGGCTGCTCACCGGCTTGTGGGTGGGCTTGGGCTTGCTCTCCAAATACTCCATGGGTGTGTTCGTGGTGGGGTTGCTCGCCGCCATGTGCCATGCCCAATGGCGCCACCACTGGCGCAGCCCCTGGCCTTATTGGGGTGGGCTGGTGGCCTTTTTGGTGTTTGCCCCCAACCTCTGGTGGAACCTCAACCAAGGCTTACCCACGCTGACCCACACCGCCCAGATTTCTGGTGGTGGCATCGGTTACGGATTGCGTTTGAACAGCCTATTGGAGTTCTGGGCCGCGCAGTGGGCGGTGAGTGGCATTGTGGTCATGGGCGCTTTCTTTGCATGGCTTCGCAATCGCCCCTGGCAAGCCTCGCCAGCAGCTTTGTGGTTGATTCACGGGGTCTGGCCCATGATGCTGATCATCAGCCTTCAAGCCTTGTTCACCCGTGCCCATGCCAATTGGGCTGCACCCGGTTTGATTGGCGTGGTGTTGGGTGCTGCTTGGTGGTTGACCCTGGGCCGGCGGGTGCGCTGGTTTCAATTGGCTTTGGCCCTTCATGTGCTCTTCATGGCCGCGCTTTATGGCTACGACCTCTATGCCAAGCCTTTGCAGATTCGGCCTTCGGTGTTCTCCGATCCTTTCTGGACCTTGAGGAGCTGGCCTGACCTCAACCGTGCCGTCATCAATGCCTGGTGGACACAAGCTCCTGACGTGCCTCGCAATCGGTGGCGTGTGGCGTCAGAAGACCGTGGCATCTTGTCGCAAGTCCAGGCTACCCTCAATCTTGAGCCCGGCCAAGCTTTGGGTTGGCAATTGGCTGCAGGGCCAGACAACCATTTCGAGCAACGATTCCCCATCCGTGCTGGAACGCCTGCTCAGCAAGTCTTGTTGGTCACGCGCTTGCCCGAGGCCACGGTGCGCGAGCGTTTTCCCGAGGCGCAGCTTGCCCAACACGTGCTCATTCGGCGCATTCCCGACGCGCCTTTGGACCTTCATTTCTGGTGGCTCAAACCTTGAAGCCATCTGCGGCCAACCCAGCCCCTTTAGCCGCGTCCCCTGACTCCCGTCTCTTGCCCCCTGTCCCTTTACCCTGCTTCAAGCCCTCGCCGATAGAATCGCCACGGTTTGCACAGCCCTGTGGCCTGAGCGCCATGCCCCTTCGCTTCACCCCACTCCTTGCCGCATGAGCACCGATTCCCCCCGCGCTGACCTTCAACACCAAGCTCTGGAGCTTGCCGTGGTCGTCCCGACCTTCAACGAGCGCGACAACATCGGTGAGTTGATTCGACGGCTGGATGTGGTTTTGGCGGGTGTGGCCTGGGAGGTCATCTTTGTCGATGACGATTCGCCCGACGGCACCGCCGAATGCGTGCGTCAGATCGCGCTCACCCATCCCCGAGTTCGGGTCTTGCACCGCATTCAGCGCCGAGGCCTCTCTTCGGCGTGCATCGAGGGCATGCTGTCCACTTCGGCACCATGCCTTGCCGTCATGGATGCCGACTTGCAGCACGACGAGCGCATCCTGCCCCAAATGCTCCAAGCCTTGAGAGCGCCGGGCTGCGATCTGGTTGTGGGCACGCGTTACATGGAAGGCGGTGGTGTCGGCGAATGGGATGAGGCCCGTCAATTCAGCAGTCGATTGGCCACGGTGATGAGTCAGCGCATCCTCAAGGTCAAACTGCGTGACCCCATGAGCGGCTTTTTCATGATCCGTCGCGAGGCCTTCATGGAAAGCGTCTACAACCTGTCGAGCATGGGCTTCAAAATCTTGCTTGACATCGTGGCCTCCGCACCCCGAACGCTGCAAGTGGCCGAAGTTCCCTATACCTTTGGCCTGCGACACGCGGGTGAAAGCAAACTCGACGCGCGCGTGGCCTGGGACTACCTCATGATGCTGGTCGACAAGACCTTGGGCCGCTACATCCCCACTTCGCTGATTTCTTTTGGTGCGGTGGGCGGCATGGGCGTGCTGGTTCATTTGGCCGTGCTCTTCGCGGCCTTGAGCGGGGCAGGGCTTGCGTTCTCACACGCTCAAACCTTGGCCGTGGTGGTGGCCATGGTCTTCAATTTCTTTCTCAACAACGTGCTCACCTACCGCGACAAACAACTCAGCGGTTGGCGTTGGTGGTGGGGCCTGATCAAGTTCATGGTCGCCTGCTCGCTGGGGGCAGTTGCCAATGTGGGCGTGGCTTCCTGGATGCACGGCGGCGGCGAGTACTGGCTTTGGTCTGGCCTGGCGGGCATTTTGGTGGGCCTGATGTGGAACTATGGGGCGACGGCCATTCTGGTTTGGCCCCAACGGCGAAAGGCCTGAAAGCCGATGAACGGCTTGTCACTGGCCTGGCGTTCGCCTTTGGCTGAGTCCAGCTTAAGGCTGGCCTTTGGTCTTGCGGTATTGGTTCACCTCGCTTGGGCTTTGGGCACAGGCCTCTCACCCGACGAAGCCCACTATGCCTTGTATGGCGAACATCTGGCGTGGAGCTACTACGACCATCCGCCGCTGGTGGGCTGGCTTCAGGCACTGGCCTTGGTGTTGGGTGGGTCCGATGTGGTCTTGCGCATTTGGCCTTTGCTGATGTGGTGGGCCACTGGCAGTTTGTTCCTCGCCTTCAATGATCACGTTTTTCCCCATGTTCGCGAGGCAAAGTGGTTGGGCCTGCGTGTGGACGCTTGGCTGTGGCTGGGCAGTGCCTTGCCTCACCTCATGGGCTTGGCCTTGGTCCCCGACAGTTTGCTCATGCCGCTGAGCTTGGCGCTGATGCTGATGGTCTGGCACTTGGCCGACCCTGCACAGCTTCACCGCATGGGGCTTTGGTTGGGATTGGGTGCATTGATGGGGCTGGCGGGTTTGTCCAAATACACCGCCGTGTTGCTCGCCTTTGGCGTGGCCATCGGGTTGCACTTGGCCCACGGTCTGAAACTTTGGCGTTCAAAAGGCTGGTGGTGCTCGTTGTTGACCGCTGCCCTCATGGTGTCGGTCGTGTTGATCTGGAATGCCATGAACGACTGGGCCTCTTTTCGCTACCAAATCGCGCACGCCCAAGGCGCCTCCCATTGGACAAGTTGGCTGGCCCTGCGCTACGTCCTGGTGGTGTGGTTGGGCGTGGGCGTGATCTGGCCCTGGGTAATGTGGGCGAGGGCGCGCGAGGCCAATTCAGCGCTCAAGGCTCTGGCCGAGACCAAGGTGCCCACAGCCATGAGGGGCAACTTGAACCCAGTTCGACTCTGCCTGGCCTTTGCATTGCCACTTTTGTTGGTCTTGCTCAATGCTTCAGGCCGCGGCAGCGCCTTACCCCATTGGGCTGTGCCTTCTGCGGTGGCCCTCATGCCGTGGATCAGCGCCGTCATGGCGCGTGGTCATGGGCCTTTGCGCGCCTGGGTGCGCATTGGCTTGGTGGTTCAAGTCTTGGGCGTGATCATGCTTGCTGGCTGGATGGTGGCAGGTGGTGGGCCTGCGCAAACCGAGGCCTCACGCGCCCGTGCGCCCGGCGTGCGTGAGGGCATGGATGCGATGAACCCCGCTGCCGATTTGCACGGTTGGGCACAAGCGGCTCAGCAAGCCGCTCAATTGGCCCGCCAACAGGGTTTGCAAGGTTTGGCCGTGACCAACTGGTCGCTCGCAAGTCGAATGGCTTGGTATGCCCGGCCCATGTCGGTGCGGGTTGTCGATGACCATGGCGATCAATTCAACATTTGGTTTGGGCGATTTGCCAAAGGGGATTCGGTGCTTTGGGTGGACTGGTCGCAACTCACGCACCAAGCACCCCAAGGCCCTGATCGCTTCGAACGCTGCACCCCTGTTGATCGCATGGATGTGGTGCACTGGGGCAGAACCCTGTCACACTTTCACTTTTACCGCTGCGAAAACTGGCAAGGACCATGAGCATTCAACCCGTGATGCAAGCAAGCAAAAACAGCCTGGTGGCGGTGGCTTGGCTGGGCTTGTTGCTCTTTGCACTGGGGCTTGCGCTCAAGCAGCTCTGGGACTTGCCTGAGCCCGGATTTCTCACCGTCAATCAATGGGGCCGCTTGGCCCCCGAACTTTGGGCTTCGCTCACGCAACTGGGTGACACCAGCGTGGTGTTTGCGCTTTTGGCTCCGGTGCTTTGCCGCCATCCCCGCATGTACATCGCTTGGTTGGCTGCGGTGCCTGTTGGGGGACTGGCTTCTTTGCTGCTCAAACGTGGCTTGGATTGGCCCCGGCCCGCAGATGTTTTGCCCTTGGATCAACTTCATGTGGTGGGTTTGGTCCTCAATGGCCGCAGTTTCCCCTCTGGGCACACCATCACGGTGGTGGCGGCGGCCACCATGGTGGCCTTGCATTTGCCCGTGCCCCCGAATTGGCGCAGACCCGTTCAGGCGGGTTTATTCGCCTTGGTGGTGAGCATGGCTTTGTCGCGCATGGCGGTGGGTGCGCATTGGCCTTCAGACCTCATTGCCGGTGCGGGCCTGGGTTTGCTCGCGGCAGTGGCCTCGGCACTCATGCTCAATCGAATGGACCTGCGCCCACCCAATTGGTCGGTCTGGTTGGCTTGGGGTTTGTTGCTCATCACCAGCTTTGCATTGGCCGATCGCGTGCTGGATCTCGAACCCGGTTACTGGGTGCTGGCCGCTGCAGCACTGAGCATCTGGTTGTCCTTCCTCAGGACGCTGTGGGTTCGTTGGGTTTGACAAAAATCTTTTTTGTCCATGAGGCTTATTTAAAAAACTAATACTATTAGCCTCTTTTAAATCTTTTTTGTCGCTAGGCTTACAAAGTTTGCTAATATTTGTCCAAGATAAACCTTTGCTTGGAGCCCGACATGTTTTCTAAAAGAACCTTCAGCGCAGTGGATGCCACCGTCGTCATCGCCAGCCAACAACAGGGCATGACGGTCAGCACTCAAGACATCGCCGACTTGCTCGGTTTATCGGTTTCTTACTTGGAAAGCATCCTCAAGGTCCTCAAGGCCAACGGCATCATCCGCTCTTATCGTGGACCTGGTGGTGGCTATCAAATGGATGCCGATCCCTCCGAACTCAGTGTTTGGCAAGTGGTCTCCCTTTTCGAATCCGAAGAGTCTTCACAAGAGACGCCAGAAAACGCCAAAGTCCTCACCGCCTGTTTCGATGGTTTGTTCACCTTGGCCAAGAGTTACTTGAAAGAACAAAAGTTGGGTGAATGGGCCAAGATCGAACTGCCCCAGAAATCCAAGGCTCCTGTTTTGCAAGGACGCTTCAAGCTCAAGCCCATGACCTCCATGGCATTGCCCAAAGTGCCCAACTCGGTGTTTCAGTTGCCGACCTACGACCTACCCATGAGTCGCGTGGCCTGAGCCCAGTCGGCCAAAACTGAGCCCCCCTTACCTCTTAATCTGCGAGTACACGGCGGCGGGCCACGCCCGCCACGCCTTGTTCCAAGAGCGTGGGTTGAAGGGCTGCCCCCAAGGCCAGCAGCATTCGTCTGCGCCATCCCCCTTGCCAATTTGCTTCATTTTGTGACCTACCCATGAGGGCCAAGGCCCAATCGGGCAGGGTGGACAAGGCCTGCGTCACCATGGCTTGCGTCAACCAAGTCTGGGGACTTTGTCGAGGCAGGGCCTCGATCCAAGCATGGGTTTGTCGGGTGCGCTCATCGATCTGCAGATCGCTTCTTCTCGCCGCCAACCCCGAAGCCAACTCGTCCAGCGTTTCGGGCACCGTGCGTGCGCCCAGAGCCAGTCCACTTCGTCCGACTTCACGCAAATACCGATTGGCCTCGACGGGCCCCAGTGGCCGAGTGCTCAGGCTTTGATAGGCCTGTAAAAAACAATGAACCTCGGCCATGTGAACCCACTCGACCAATTCGGGTTCGTTGGCCTGGTAAGTGCGGCCATCGGGCATGATGCCTCGGATCTGAGCGTGGATGCGGTTGACGCGATCAATCACTTCTTGGGCAAGGTCTTCAGGCCCAAAGGTGGTCGCTGCGATGAAATAAGCGGTACGCCCCAATCGGCCGGTGAGGTCGTGGCGGAAATTCGAGTGGTCCCAAACGGCTGCCAAGGCTCGGGGGTGCAAGGCCTGAAGCATCAGCGAGCCAATGCCCCCGACCATCATGGCGACGAAATGCGCATGCACCTGCCAGATCACCGAATCGGGGCCATACCAACCGGGGTCACCTTGAGGATTTTCAAATCGGGAGAGGTCGGCCTGATGCCCCGTCAGGGCGCTGACCTGTTTCATCACCCAGTGCGATGGGCTCAGTGGTCCAGCCATTCGCAAATGGGTTTCCATTGGTCCAAGTCTTGGGCGTAGCGCGAAGCGGTGACATCAAAAAAGCTCAGTCCGTGAGCGGCAAACTGGACATAGTTTTGTGTGTCGCGCAGCATGCCGCGAACTGGGATTCTGAACTCGGTCATGAAGGATTCGAGTTGACGCGCAGAGATCGTGCGGGGCACCACACGCATGCCCACTGCCCCTAGGCCCTGGTCGTTGCGGCCAAAGTGATCGCGCAATTGGGTGAAAAAAGCCCGAGTGGCTTGCATGTCGAATGTGCTGGGTTGCACGGGGATGACGATTTTGTTGGCCCGCTCGATGAGCCGCTCCATGCGCCAGCCTTGAATGCTGCCCGGCGTATCGATCACCACGTGCGTGGTGCCCTCTGGCGCTGTGGCTGAGATGGCCAAGTCCGCAGGCAGGTTCCAGGTGCTGATGGCGGGCACGGTGTTGGGGCGAGCCCGCAACCAGTTCTTGGCAGACTCCTGAACGTCGGCGTCGCCCAAGATCACAGAATGCCCACGGCTGGCAAAGTAGCCGGCAATCTGGGTGGACAAAGTGGATTTACCGACCCCACCTTTGGGGTTCATCACAACAACGATCTTCATCAGGACTTCTGTTCATGCAACCAGCCAGCCCATGGTGTTTGCAGCACTCAGGACCCGGCAGGAAAACCAGCATTCTAGGGAACCTGTGCGTCACCTCGGGCTGACCATGGCCCTGGGCCGTGCTAGCCTTCACCGATACTTTCTTGCCCATGAATACCTTTGACCGAAACGCCCAAGCCTTTGCTCAAGGCACCAAAGAGGCATTGAAGGCGCCAGTGTGGGTGCTTTGCGCCAGCATGCTGGGTTTTGGGGCCGTGGGGCACACCCACGACATCTCGCCGTTTTGGCTGGTTCTCTCCACTGTGTTGATCTTTGCGCTGCCAGGTCAAATCTTGCTCATGGAGATGATGCTGGGTGGCGCCTCATGGCTGAGCGCAGGCTTGGCCGTGACATTGAGTTCGTCGCGTTTTGTCACCATGGCCGTGACTTTGTTGCCTAGGCTGGATCATCCCCACAAAACCTCTCGCCTCTACGCCTACGTTCACCTCATGGCCATGACCAGTTGGGCGGTGTGCATGAACCGCTTCGACCGAATTGAGGCCCGCTGGCGCCTGCCTTTTTTTCTGGGTTTTGCCCTCCCATGCTTCGTCTTGTCGATCCCGGCGACCTGGGCCGGCGATGCCTTGGCCGAGCATGTGCCAATGCCCTTGACCCTGGCCTTGGTGATGCTCAACCCCTTGTTCTTTTTGTTGTCGTTTGCTGCGGCCAAGCCTTTGTCCAATCGCCTGGCTGTGATCATGGGCTTGGCTTTGGGGCCGCTCTTTTATCTGTGGGATTCCTCCAGCAGTTTGTTGCTCACCGGTTTGGTGGGAGGGAGTCTGGCCTTTGCCCTGAGCCTGGTGCTGAAACGTCACAAAACCGGAGCTCAAAACCATGGATGACACGCTGATTCTTTTGAGCGCAGCGGCCCTTGGCACCTACGCTTGCCGTGCCCTGGGCGTGGCCTTGGCAGGGCGCATCGATGCCAGCAGTCTCTTTTTTCAGTGGGTGTCGTGCGTGACCTATGCCATGGTTGCCGCTTTGACCTTGCGCTTGCTGGTTTTTCCGCAAGGCTTGCTCGCCAGCATGCCTTTAGGGCTTCGCTTGTTGATCGGCGGCTGTGCCATGGCTTTTGTTTGGCTCAGGCCTCAGTCCAGTTTGCTGATCCCATTGGGAATTGGCATCTTGCTCACAGCGGCTTATGGCCAATGGGGTTTGGTGATTCCTGCTTAAAGCAACAAGCCCCCTTGGGGGTGCAGCCCCAAGGCGCTTTGACCATAGGCGGCTGCATGCACATCCCAGGTGAGCGCGATGTGGGCCGACGCCGCATGCACATCACGGAACTGCCTTTGCAAAGGCAGGTGAGACATCAGACCCGCAGCACCCGCCGCAGGCATCAGGGTATCGACGGCCTTGACCGACAAAGTGGTGGCATAGGCTGCATTGCGTTTCCAGCGCAGTTTGGTTTCCAAACTGGGGAACTCACCCCGGCGAACCCCTTCTTCGAGTTCGGTCCAATCGCGGCGCAGCACGGCCTCGGCAAACTCCACACACGCCGATGCCTCGGCGATGCGCGACTGCACGGGGCCAAGCTCGGCCACGCGCGCGCCGGTGTAGGTGCTGGCGCGATTTCGCATGCTGCTCGTGAAGGATTCCACCGCGGCCTTGGCGGTGCCCAATGGAATGGACGACAGCACATAGGCAAAGGCCGCAAAGGTGGGCATCTTGAAGATCGGGTTGGCGTAAAGGCTGGCACCGGGTAGGTTTTGGCCTGCGGCAAAAACCTCAGCGGACACGCTGCGGTGCTCGGGGACGAAGACATCATCCATCACCACATCGTGACTGCCCGTGGCCGTGAGGCCATAGGCATGCCAGTTGTCTTGGTGCTTGAAATCGGGGGCCTTCACCACAAAGAAACGCCGCTGGGGTGCGCCACCCCCAGGGCATTCGGTCATTGCGCCGACAAACATCCAGGTGCAGGCATCGACACCACTGCCAAAAGGCCATTTGCCCGACAAGCGATAGCCGCCTTCAACCGGGACAGCGCGTCCGCAGGGAAACGCCAGGCCCGTCGCCCCCAAGGCATTCGGGTCTTCATCCCAAATGTCATGCTGGGCTTGCATCTCCAGCTGGCCCAAGTTCCACGCATGAGAGGCCAAATTGGAATAGACCCAAGCGGTTGAGGCGCAGCCTCTGGCGATTTCAAGCACCACATCCATGAGGGCACAAAGTCCCAGCTCAGAGCCACCAAAGGCAGCGGGTTGCATCAAGCGCATGAGGCCGGCCTGATGCAGATCGGCCATGGTTTCGTCGGGGATGCGACGGATGGACTCAGCCCCGAGCGCGCGTTCGGCCAGCTTGGGCGCCAGCGCACGGGCGGCGGCAACTGCTTGCTCGTGCGTGAGGATGGGCGTTTGGCTCGGTAAAGGGGCGGATGCCGATTTTGGGGAACGACGTGAAGTCAATTGGGCCACTTTCATGCGAATGCTCCTGTGGTGAATCAACCGTTGATCTTGAGGTAGATGGCGTAGAGCGATGTGGTTCCGCAGATGAAGAGTCGGTTGCGCCGTGCCCCACCAAAACAAACGTTGGACACCATCTCGGGAACGCGCACCCGACCCAACAAATGCCCATCGGGACGATGGCACAAAACGCCTTCAGCAGAGCTTGTCCAGATGCGACCGTCCTGATCGACCCTGAAGCCATCAAAGAAACCCGCAGGGCAGGTCATCAACACTTCGCCACCTCGCAAGCGTTTGCCGCTGGCGTCCAGAGTGAATTGACGGATGTGTCGCGGCGCGCTGGGGTCTTCGGTGTAACCACTGTCTGCAACGTACAGGTATCGACCATCGGGTGAGAAGGCTAAGCCATTGGGGTGATGGAAGTCGTCGGCCACACAGCTCACCTCTGCGGTGTCGGGGTCCAAACGGTAAACATGGCAACCGCTTTGTTCGCGCTCAGCGCGTTCGCCCTCGTAATCGGCCACGATGCCGTAATCGGGATCGGTGAACCACACCGAACCATCGGTGTGCACCACGAGGTCGTTGGGCGAGTTGAGGCGTTTTCCCAGATGGCGGTCGGCGAGCACCGTGATGCGCCCATCGTGTTCGGTGCGGGTGATTCGCCGGTTCTGGTGTTCACAGGTCAGCAAGCGCCCTTGCTTGTCCACGGTGTTGCCATTGGCGTAGCCACTGGGCTGGCGAAAGACCGAGACCGAGCCATCGGTTTCATCCCAACGCAGCAATCGATCGTTGGGCAAGTCGCTCCAAATCAAGTAGCGACCTGCGGCAAACCAGGCTGGACCCTCTGCCCAGCGACATCCGGTCCACAGTCGATCCAATCGCGCATGGCCCACAAAGCAAGCGGCAAATTCGGGCGCTATGACTTCGAATCCGCTGCCTTCGATTTCGCCGTGATACATGGTGGGTCTCCGAGTTTCAAAGCATGCGACAAGCCTGATCAAAGCTCAGGCGAGGGTTGCGTGCAAAGGTTTTTGAGACATCGGCATGACCAAGGTTGATGAGGAAGTTGGCTTGCCACTGCCCATCGGGGAAAAACTCAGCATTCACTTTGGCGGGGTCAAAGCCACTCATGGGTCCGCAGTCAAGTCCCATGGCCCTTGCGGCCACCATGAAGTAGGCACCAGAGAGCGTGGCGTTGCGAAATGCCGTGGCCTGTGCAAGTGCGGCATTGCCTTCAAACATGTCTTTGGCATTGGGCATGTGCCAGACCTGGGGCAGTTGGTCAAAGAAGCGCGTGTCATTGGCAACGATGACGGTCACTGGGGCTTGTTCAACCTTGGCCACGTTGCCAGGCGATAGGCAAGGCAGCAAGCGGGCCTTGGCCTCGGGCGTGCGCAAAAACACATAACGAGCAGGTTGGGTGTTCATGGATGTCGCGCCCATCTTGGCCACGTCGTAGATCGCTTTGAGTTGATCATCGCTCACGGGAGTGGGCAAAAAGCCATTGGCCGTGCGTGCATCGAGGAAAACGTGTTTGAGGAAGGGGGTCAAGTCATTCATGAAAGGCCTTTGAGACTGAGCGTTAAAAGGGTGAAAAGAAAGCGTGGTGCGAGGTGGTGATGGGAGGGGGCGTGCGATGTGGCTTGCTCAAATTCAGTGGGCAGCCAGCAATTGCTCGGCCAAACGGATGAGGCTGCGGTCACTGCCTTTGGGGCCGAGCAGCGACAGACCAAAAGGCGCACCGAGGCGACGCGCCAACGGCAGGTGAAGTTGAGGAAAACCGCTCAGGCCAGAGAGGCACAGCAATCGAATGGCGTTGTTGCGGTAACGCTCGAGCGCCTCGGCTGAGTCTTGGATCAGGGGCGCGATGTCGGGCATGGTGGGCATGACCCAAACCGTGTCTGAGCCCAAGGCTTGGGCCAGCTCATCGGTGAAGGCTTGACGCACAGCGCGAGATGACTTGGCTTGCTCACTGGTCACTTCGCGAGACCAGTCAAAGCGCTGCGCAATGTCGGGTCCAAGGGGCGGGTGGTAGGTAGAGATGAAATCGCCGTCGATTTGCCAGGCCTCTTCGCCTTGGATGTAACGGAACGCCCAATAGAGTGCTTCGAAATCGAGTTGTCCGTTTTTGGCCGACTCCAATGGCCCCAATAGGCTGTGCATGCGCTCAAGCACAGGAGCAAGGCTTTCGAGGGCTGGGGCGTCAAGCAAATCCCAGCAAGACTCAGGACGCACCACGTGCACCCGAGATGGCAGAGGATGAGGGTCTGGACCCAACAACACATCGGCAACGCGGGCAAATGTGGCGAGGTCTTGGGTGAACCAACCCAGGGTGTCAAAGCTGGGCGCGAGGTCCCACGCGCCACGCAGCGAGATGCGCCCATGGGTGGGCCTCAGCCCCCACAGTCCGCAGTGATTGGCGGGGGCGCGGATGGAGCCGCCCGTGTCGGTACCGAGTGCGAAATCCACCAAGCCGTGCGAAACCGCAGAGGCCGAGCCGCATGACGAGCCACCCGTGATGCGATCCGGAGCTGCGGCATTGATGGGAGCGCCAAAGTGCGCGTTGCGGCCATTCATGGAGAAGGCCAGCTCATCGGTGATGGTCTTGCCCGCAAACTCTGCGCCTGCAGCAAGAAGCTGCTCCACCACATCGGCATGACGGGTCTTGATCCCAGAGCGAGCGAGCATCATGGGTTGGCCGTTGCTGGTGGGATAGCCAGCCACATCCATGAGGTCTTTGACCGCAAAACGCAGCCCTGAAAGTGGGCCTTTGTCCGCATGCGCCACAGGCGCATCTGGATAAGGCATGAAGGCTCGACTGGCTAAACGGGTGGCATCCATGAATGGCAGGGTAGAAGTCAGTGACACGTGGAGTGTGTCACTGGAGCGCCGACCCCACCATCGGGAATATCACGAGCATGACAGTTCGGCCCAAACCGTCATCAGTTCCCTGCAGCGGCCAAACGCTTGTTGCGCGCGCGGATGTTGAGCGCTTCGACAGCCAGCGAGAAAGCCATGGAGGCGTAGAGGTAGCCTTTGGGGATGTGGAAATCGAAGGCTTCGGCCACCAGCGCCATGCCCACCATGACCAAAAAGGCAAGGGCCAGCACTTTCACTGAAGGATGACGATCCACGAATTCCCCAATGGGCTTGGCTGCCACCAGCATCACCAGCACGGCGGCGATCACCGCAGCGACCATGACGCTGAGCTCATCGACCATGCCCACTGCAGTGATGATGGAGTCCAAAGAGAACACGATGTCGATGATGCCGATCTGAACAATGATGGAAGTGAAAGCGGCTTTGGTGGCTTTGGCCGTGTCAGCGCCGCCGCTTTGAACCTGAGCTTCTTCGGGGGCTTCTACTTCAACAAAAATTTCGTGTGCGGCCTTGTAGAGCAAAAAGAGGCCACCCAGCAAAAGGACCAGATCACGTCCACTGATGCCTTGACCCATGACGCTGAACAAATCTGCACGCAGACCCATGATCCAGCTCAATGAGGCCAGCAACAGCAAGCGGGTGATCAAGGCAAAGCCCAGACCCAGGCGACGCGCGAGATCACGCTGGTGCTCAGGCAAGCGGCCCACCAAGATAGAGATGAAGATGATGTTGTCGATGCCCAGAACAATTTCGAGGGCAGCCAGCATGAAAAAGGCGATCCAGAGATTGGGGTCGAATAGAAATTCCACAGTTTGAGTTCTCGTTGTTGAACAAAACATTTTGCATCATCGGTAAAGTGACAAATGTGGGCAATGAAAGGCGAAATGCCCTTGCTTGGAGTCAGGGATAGCCATGGTGAAAAAGGTAACATCCGGCCATGATCCCCATACAAGTTGAATCAGCGTGGAAGGGCACATCAGATTGCCGCAGTTGCGGGATTCGTCACATGGTGTTGTTCGCCGATCTCAACGAGGAAGACTTCTCCAGGCTGCATACCCCGATAGACGACTTGCACTTTGAACCCGGGCGATCGCTTTACCAAGAGGGCGATGCGGCCAAGAGCGTCTACACCCTGAGGACCGGCATGGTCAAACTGGTGCGAACCATGATGGATGGTCGACAGCGCATCGTGCGGGTGCTGCGCCCTGGTGATGTGATTGGCATTGAGGCCTTGGTCCAAGCCAAAACTGACTCTGAAGCCGTCGCACTGAGTGAGGTTGGCGTTTGCCGAATCCCAGTGGATGTCCTCAATCAATTGGCCGACCATTCGCCAAAGCTTCATGTACGGCTCATGCAGAAATGGCACCACGCCCTCAAAGAGGCGGACGACTGGCTGGCGCAGCTCAATTTTGGAACCGCTCGTCAGCGCGTCGCCAACATCATCCTCAAGATGCGCAATCCCGAAGACTCCAGCTTCACCACTTTGTTTGGCCGAGAGGACATGGGTGCGATGCTAGACCTCAAGCTTGAAACCGTGAGCCGAGAAGTGAGCCATTGGGTCAAGAGTGGTGCCATTCAGCCCCTGGACAAGCAGGGGCGGGCCTACCGTGTGCTCAACGCGCTCATCCTAGAAAAAGCCTGATCAGCGCAAGGCCTGATTGACGCGAGGCATGACCTCGTTGGCAAACAATTCCATGGACCGTTTGGCCAAAGCCGGGTCCATCCAATCGTGGCAGGCATAAACCAGCTGACCAAAGTCGCCAATCTGTTCGCGGAAAGCAAGGATTTGATCTACCACCGAATTGACCGTGCCTGCAATCACCAAACGTTGGGTGATGTAGTCGGGGGTCAAGGCTTCATCGGGCATGTTGGGGTCGGTTTTAAAGAGGTTGCTGCGTCCGCCGCCCTTGATCAGTTTGTAGGAAAGCTGCTTGAAGTAGAAGTGATAGGGGCCACCTGCTTGCAAGGCGTAGCGTTGAGCAGTCGCTTCGTCGTCTGCTACAAAAATGCTTTTGGCGACGCGCCACTCACTGGGGTGGGGCACAGCGCCCACGGCCTCGCGGCCTTGCACATAGCTGTCCCAATGGGTTTTGACCCATTCGGGCATGAGGAAGTTGGCCGAAATCGCTTGCCAGCCACGCTTGGCCATTTCGGTCACACCTTTGGAGAAAGGCGCCACCGCAGTGCCCACGATGGGCGGGTGAGGTTGTTGGTAGGGTTTCATGATGAAACCCTGACCGATTTCGGGGATCATGGTTTGGGCCACTGATACTTTCCAATAGTCGCCATGGATGTCGTAGGGTGGGTCGGACGACCAGATCTTGAGAACCGTGTTGATGCATTCGACAAACATGGCGTTGCGGTCTTTGCCCAGGCTACCAAAAACTTCCGCATCGCTCATCAGCCCGCCAGGGCTGATGCCCATGATGAAGCGACCTTGCAGCAGGTGATCAAGCATGGCCGCATTGGCAGCGATGGAAACGGGGTGCGAGTTGGGCAGGTTGAGCGTGCCCGTGCCGAGCTTGATGTGCTTGGTTTGCTCGGCCAAGGTGGCCAGGAACACCATGCATGAGGTCACCGTTTCAGCGGCGTCTGTGGCGTGTTCACCCACATAGGCTTCTTTGAAGCCCAAGCGGTCGCCCAAGACAATCGCTTGGCGGTCTTCTTGCAGGGTTTCGGTGACGTTGCGCCCAGGCGGGTGCAAGGGCATCATGAAAAGGCTGTAGTCCATGATCAAAACGGTTTAAACATCAAACGGTGGTGAGGTCCAGAGGCACGCCCTGGGCATATTGCCCTTGGTAGTAGAGCAGAGTGGGTTTGGGCTCAAAGTCAAAGCGCTGAACTTCACCCAAAAACAAGATGTGATCGCCCACCTCGATGCGTTGTGTGGTGACGCATTCAAAGGTGGAAGCACAGTCGGCCAAGATGGGCAAGTCTTCTAAACCGGGACGATGGCTGACGCCTTCGAACTTGTCGGCAATGGGGCTGGCAAATCGGCGGGAGAGGTCGACCTGATCCACAGAAAGCACATTGACCACAAAACGTCCGCAGCCGTCGAAGGCGGCGAGGCTAGGAGAGGTTTTGAGCAGGCTCCACAAAATGATGAAGGGTTCAAGCGAGACTGAATTGAAGGAGTTGGCCGTGACGCCGACCTTGCGGCCGCTTTCGCCCAAGGTGGTGACCACCGTGACCCCGGTGCCGAAATTGCCTAAGGCTTTGCGAATGGACAGATGACGCGCCGAGGTGGGATTGCTCATGGAAGGCGACTCTACGGGGCGAAGTGAAGGCGCACCCAAGGGTAAACCCTTTAACTGTCGCCTTCGAGAAGAAATTGTCAGAGTCGCGTAAGGGGCGAAGAGCTCCCCAGCCCATGGTGCGCCTCCATTACCCATCAGACTGAGCATCTGGCATACCAATTGCATTCAAGCCATGAAGGTTGAAGTCGATTCCGACAACAGCCTGAATGGTTTTTTAACTTGAATGAAAACTTTGGTGACATGAATCGAAGGTTGATGACTAAATTGGTGTTGATCATGGCTTTGCTCATGATGGTCAATGCCCTCGTGCTGGTGACGGTTTTTCGTCACGGGCCGCAGGAGGCTTTGCACGAAACGCCCGCATCAGAGGCCAACGACAAAGACACGGCCGAGGCCCAGGCGCGCTTGCCTGCAGCCAGTCATGTGCGCAAAGAAGCCGAAGATTCAGAGGAAATCGCTAAACGCCGTGCCCAGCGCCGCGACGCCAATGCCGCATCGGAGAAGTCCGATTCCGACAAGGCACTGGTTGCCGAGCCCGCCAAACCTGTGGTCTTGCAAGACCCAGATTACAAAACCCCTTTCTTCACCGGCTACCGTCCGCTTTTGGTGGGCGAGTGCAAAAAGCTGTTCCGAAAATTCAAGAACGACCCGCTGAATGCGGGTGAATTCAAGTCTTTTGCCTATAGCTACGATGGCGCATTCGCTGCTTGCGCGTCAACCGTATCTGAACAAAACCAGCAAGCTGCGGACCGTGTCGCCATCGAGGAGTGCGAATCCAATCGCCGCTCATCGCTTGAAAGTGCCCGGTGCCGGATTTACGCCATTGAGTGAGGCACACATGAAATGCACTCGTTGTGAACACGAACTTCCCACCACTGCGCTGTTTTGCGGCAAGTGCGGAACACCAGTGACCAAAACGGTAACGCCTACGCCTGTTGAGCCACCGCCCGCAGATGCCAATTTGGGATTGACCACGGCCCACTCGGTTCAGGCCCAGCAAGCCGCAGCACGCATTCAGGCCGCCAAGTGGGAAGAGCAGCGCCTCGCGCTGATGCAAATTCAATCGACGATCAACAGCATCTCTCAAGCGCAAACCAGCCAGAAACAAGACCTCGATGCCCGGTTACAGCGACTCAATCAAGACTCAGATGAGCGACAGATTGAACTGAATCAACTCATCATGGGCATGCGCAATCTGGAAAGCCGTTTGAACCAGCTGAGCCAGACGGTGCAGTCGCCAGTGAGCGTGCCTGCCCTTGAGTTCCCAGAGAGCTTCAAACTTGATCCACAAGACAAGTCTGCTTTGTTGCAGGTGCTCAACAGCCTGCAAGGCCGAATCGATGGCCTGAGCCGTGATGTGCAAGACCAGATTCGCTTGGGCGGCCATGTGGTCAGCACCACGTCGAGCACGGGGGGCGAAGCCCCTGGCCTGGATGTCAATGTGCTCCTTCGCGCTTTGCGTGAGAGCTGGGACAGTTCATGGCAGGAGCATCTGCTGCTGCTCAATGAGCGTTTGTCGACCGATGTGCCCGCTTCGCTGGGCGATTCGTCGTCTGGTGGCGTCGATGAAGCGGCACTGGCGGCGCATTTGTCGGCCACGGTGGACGCCAGCGTTCGCGTGGCTTTGTCTCAGCGCTCAATGGGCGCAGGCAGTGCACCTGACCTGAGTGGCATCACACAAGAATTTGCACAGATCCGTCAGGACTTGCATCGAATGGCCAGCACCCTGGAGCGGGTGGTCAATCACCAAGCCGAGGTTTCTGAGCGTCAGGTTCAGATGCTTCAACAAGAGCTCATCTCTCGCGGTGAAGCCATGCAGGCCCAGATTCAAGTTCAGCTGCAAACGCAGTTGGAATCGGTGCAACAGGCTTTATTGGATCAATTCGATGCACGCTGGCAGCAGGTCTTGGAGCAAAACGCCCTCAAGTCCTCAGCTCCCACAACAGCGCCTGATCGCATGCAAAAGCTAGAGCCCCGTTTGGAGTCGAGGCTTGAGGCTTTGTTCCAGCATGCGCCGGGCGCCAGCAAAGACAAGTCTTCAACGCCAGGTCATGACGATGAGTCAGGACAGGACGCCGTTCCCATGTGGCTGTGGGTGCTGCTCGGTGGTGTGAGCACCGTGACCGTGGTCCTTGGCATCATCGCCGCCGTCAAACTCTTGGGCCATCACTGAGCCGCGTCATGATCTGCAATCAGTGCCAATTCATCAACCCTCCTGACAATGCGTTTTGCCAGCATTGCGGATCGAAGTTGTTCGAAATGGTCACCCATGCTGAAGAGGCTGTGGCACAAAAGCCCATGGGCAGAAGGGCAAACACGGTCAGCAACATTTCATTGCGGATCGCTCGCTCGGCTTGGTCTTTGCGCTGGAACCATTGGTGGCCCACCCTGATCGTCAGCTGCATCGTTTGGTGGCGGTGGGAGAGTTTTCTGATTGCCTTGGGTGTTGCAGCAGCAGGCCTCATGTGGGCTTTCATGCGCGTGAGCGCCATTCACAACATCATCGACCAGTCCATCCCGGTGGAATTGATTGGCAAGCAGATCATTGCCTATGGCCCAGCCAACACGCAAGGTGTGTTTCGCTCGCCACGAGGTGTTTTGTATCTGCTGTCTGAAGGGCTTTACTACAAGTCGTTCAGCAACACCGATGAATACGCTTTTGTTCACGTCAATCGCCGCATTGCCATGACCGCCAAACAAGTGGGGGGCATAGGCTGGATCAACGACTGGAACCGATTTCGCATCACGTATGACTCCGGCGAACAAATCACCTTTACGGTGTTTGGTGCACAGACCTGGACCTTCCTCATCGCGCTCGTTTGCGATGACCGCAATGTCATTGTCGACAACTGATCCCCGATAGATCCACGTTTGATCCACCTCTGATCGTTCACTCACCCTGACAAGGTTGCTGCGCTGGGGCAAACTTCGCGCATGAAACTGAACTTGGGTTCTCCTCTTCCAGCCGCACCAGGCGTTTATGTCTTCTGGGGGCAAGGGGCTTTGCCGATCTACATCGGCAAAAGCGTGGACCTTCGCGCCCGTGTGCGCGCTCATCAACTCGCACCCGACGAGGCCGACATGATGGCCAAGGTCAGCCATGTCGAGATCCACGAGACGGCTGGCGAGATTGGCGCTTTACTCTTGGAGTCTCAGCTCATCAAGCGCATGCAACCCTTGCACAACATTCGCTTGCGTCGCAGCAGACAACTGGTGAGCTTGCAATTGCTCAGCGAAACCGACTGGCCAGTGCTGGAATGGGTTCAACCCAAGGATCCCGATTGGGTGCTTTGGCCTGACCGATTCGGTGTGTTTGCTTCTCGGCATGCGGGCAAACTTTTTTTACAGACCCTGGCGCAAAAAGAGGGTTTGTGTTTGTCGCTCCTCGGGCTTGAGCCCAAGCGTGAGCGGGGGTGCTTTGCGCGTCAATTGCACCGCTGCGCTGGGGCATGCGTGGGTGAAGAACCCTTGGCTCAGCACCGCGAACGCTTGCGCATGGCTTTGTCGGACATGCAGATCCACGTGTGGCCTTTCAAAGGGCCCATTGACCTGATCGAGCAACGTGACGATTGGATTCAGCGTTTGCGCATCGACCGCTGGCAGCACATGTCAACCTGGTGCAGCAAAGGGGGCGAACAAGCGCACCAGGCCAGCGAAGGCTTTGATTGGGACGTGTACCGCATTCTTTTGGGGCCCGTTTTGATGGGGCGGGTTGCAACGAAGCCTGTCGAGGCGTCTGCGGTTGCGCCTGAGCTGGCTCAGGCCCCAAAGCCCAAGCGCTCAAAGTGAGACCCAAAACGCAAGGGTTTTCTTAATTGATGTCGATGGTGTGAAAGCCGTGTTGGCCTGAGGCCTGATCGGCGAAGTGTCTGATCAGGGTTTCCCGAACGGTTCGGAAGGCGAGTTCGTCCCAGGGGATTTCATGTTCGGCAAAGAGCTGAACTTTCTGGGTTTCGTGTCCCGGGTCGAAGTCCAGCTTGAGCAGGCGGGCGTGGTAGAAAAAATGCACCTGTCCCACTCGCATCACACTGAGCACAGAAAAAAGACTGCCCATCTCGATGTGTGCGCCTGCTTCTTCCTGAGTTTCGCGGGCAGCGCCTTCGGCCAAGGTTTCACCCAATTCCATGAAGCCCGCTGGCAAAGTCCATTTGCCAAAGCGCGGCTCGATGTTGCGCAGGCACAGCAAGACTTTGTTGTCCCAAACTGGGATGGTGCCCACCACGTTCAGCGGGTTGTCGTAATGGATGGTGTCACAAGTCGAGCAAACAGCACGTTGGCGCGTGTCGCCATCGTCGGGCACACGCCATTCAACCGCCGCCCCACAGGACTTGCAATGCCGTGCGGGTGAGCGGCCAAAGGCGTGGACAGCGGTCATCCAGTGACTTTCACCCGCAGTGGCGTCAGGCCGCTGACGCTGCCCACCAATTCATCGCCACTCACCACGGCCGCAACGCCTTCAGGCGTTCCCGTGAAGATCAAATCGCCGGGCATCAACTCCCAGGCGGTGCTCAGGTGTTCGATGATTTCAGGCAGGCTCCAAATCAGTTTGTCGACGGTGCTGGACTGGCGAACCTGACCGTTGACCGTGAGCTCAACGCGCGCCTTGCTGAGGTCGCCGGCTTGGGCAATGGGCGTGATGGGCGCAATGGGTGCGCTGTGGTCGAAGGCTTTGCCAATTTCCCAAGGACGACCTTGTTTTTTCATCTCGCCTTGCAGGTCGCGGCGCGTCATGTCCAGGCCCACTGCAAAACCGAACACGTGTTGCATGGCATCGCTGGCCTTGATGTTCTTGCCGCCTTTACCAATCGCAGCCACCCACTCGATTTCGTGGTGCAGGTCTTTGGTCAGACTGGGGTAGGGCATTTGACCGGTTTGGCCCTCTGGCACCACGATCAAGGCATCGGCAGGCTTCAAGAAAAAGAAGGGCGCTTCACGGCCGGTGAAACCCATCTCTTTGGCGTGCTCCACATAGTTTCGGCCCACGCAGTAGACGCGGCGGACCGGAAAACGCTCCTTGTGACCTACAACTGGCAGATCGATCACTGGGGCTGGAGGGAAAACGTGGCTCATGGCGGACTTTCTAGGGTTGAGTCAAAGAAAGGCGCTAGTTTAGGCAAATCCGGGCTGACCCTGGGTCGCTGATGTCGCAGGCTGGCGCTATCCTATGGCGATGAAACTCTACAACTACTTCCGTTCTTCAGCCTCATTTCGGGTTCGCATCGCGCTCAACCTCAAGGGCCTTTCCTACGAATACATCCCCATTCACTTGGCCAAAGGGGAACATTTGCTAGAAGCCTTTGCCCCCTTGAGCGCCGACCGATTGTTGCCGGTGCTTGAAACCGAGGGCTTGCGCTTGTCGCAATCCCTGGCCATATGTGAATACTTGGATGAGGTTTACCCCGAGCCCAAACTATTACCCGGCGATGCCTCGGCGCGCGCCCAGGTGCGGGCCTTGTCTCAGATGGTGGCGTGCGAAATCCACCCCTTGAATAACCTGCGCGTGCTCAAACACCTCACTGGGCCCATGGGCCAGTCCGAATCCGCCAAGATCGAATGGATTCACCATTGGATTCACACCGGCTTCAAGGCTTTGGAAACCCTTTTGACCGAACGGGGCGCCAAGCAATTTTGTTGGGGCGATCAACCTACCTTGGCCGATGCA
>JACCDO010655216.1_pt1 | contig 21660 bp, 21 predicted proteins | sample 7446101 | NCBI WGS metagenome assembly JACCDO01 (sample SAMN15323440, study PRJNA562643) | freshwater metagenome | isolation source: river surface water | place: USA:Blue River Watershed | collected 2017-08-16
GAAATCACCCCAGCAACACAATCGATTTCTGGAACTTCCGGAAGTGCCATTTCAAATACAACTGCATTTACTTATCGAAATTTCGGATTTACCCCGACATATTCAATTAGCTCGGCATTGCCAAGTGGTCTATCGCTAAACACCTCAACTGGTGTGATTTCAGGAACACCTGCTAGCAGTATGGCCTCTACTTCGTTTACAGTCACTGCAACTGGTGGAGGTAAAACTGCAACAAGTACCGTGACGATTGCAATTAGTGATCCGCCAGCTGCCCCAGCACCAGCCCCCGCTTCCGGTGGTGGTGGCGGAGCAGTCGCTGCTGCCCCAGCGCAAGCTAGTGGAAGTGTTGCTGCCAATGTGGTCAAGAAGCGCACAGTTGCCATCAACCTAAGTGTTCCTGCAGGAAGTAGGACGGCGTTGCAAATTTACACAAATGGCACCGTTAAAGTTGCCTACCAAAAAGCAGGGAAAACCAAATATAAAAATGTGAAAACAAAGGTTTGGAAAACTGTTTACAGCGCTGCATCAAAATCCGCGGTTACTGTAAAAGTAAAATCTGCCGGAACCTATAGGGTTTATGTGACAACTCCAAGTGGCCCAATTGAAGGCGCAGCATTTACAGTACGTTAAGTGGCATAAATCAGGCTGACTTTGCCTGAAAATCTGGCTATCACTTTTTCGCAACATTCTTAAAATATTTAAAATATCTCTTTAAATTGTCAGTGTTCCCAGACAGAATAGGAATGACTAGAATTCTGGGAGGCGTAAGGGATGTTGCTACTCACAAGAGAAGCTTTGTTAAGCCCTATTGATGCCGACAAAGCCACAGACTTGGTTATCCGCAGACTAAGCCAAGCGATTATTTCTGGAGTTCTAAAACCTGGTGACCAACTGCCAGTTGAAGCTGAGTTAGCTGCTCAATTAAATGTAGCTCAGATGACACTTCGCCAAGCGCTTTCTATGTTGCGTGACCTTGGATATATCGAAACAGTTCGAGGTCGAAATGGTGGCTCTTTTGTAGCTCAAGCGCCTATTCCACAATTTAGAAGAAGCCAAGAGACAATGCCAACTCTTCAGGATGTTCGAGAATTAATTGATTATCAGACTGCTATTGAAAATCAATCTGCAGTTCTTGCGGCAGAACGCGTCGATGAAAATCAATTATCAAAAATCAAGAAACATCTAGACGTTTGTATTTCAGATTCAAGTAACACTGCCCGCCACTGGCTAGCAGATAATGCTTTTCATACCGCAATAGCTGAGGCGACTAAATCCGTGAGATTGATTCGCGGAACTGCTGAAATCGAGCACGAATCTATGCAAATTTATGTTCTTTTGGATGTTGAAAATGAAAGCGAAACTACGCCACATCACCTTGAACATCAAGCACTTTACGAGGCGATAGCATCTGGGGATGCCGAACGTGCCTGGGAAGCATCAGATAGGCACATTGCCTCAATTAATAAATTTATGACCGACAACCTGCAAAGAATTATGGGCAATTAAACAAAAAACCCGCCTAATTTAGGCGGGTTTTTTATTTGGATCTATTTACAGAACTTCGGCATCTTCGGCTAGAACGCGCACGCTGTTGTTATCAACAGCAAGGAATCCACCACTGATTGAAACCTGAATTTTGTCTCCATCGGTTCCTTCAACGCGAACAACGCCATCAACTAAAAGCGAAAGCAACGGTTCGTGACCGGCAAGAATGCCAATTTCACCTTCAGTTGTTTTAGCGATTAGTGACTTAGCTTCACCTGACCAGATATTGCGATCAACTGAAACTACGGCTACGTTCAGGTTTGCCATCTAAATTAGCCCTTTAGTTTCTTAGCGTTGGCTTCAACATCGTCAATGCCACCACACATGAAGAATGCTTGTTCTGGCAGGTGATCGTATTCACCTTCAGTTAGCTTCTTGAATGAGGAAACTGTTTCTTCAACTGGTACGAAGGAGCCCTTCTGGCCAGTGAATGCTTCAGCTACGAACATGTTCTGTGACAAGAAACGTTCGATACGACGAGCGCGGTTTACTAGGATCTTGTCTTCTTCAGAAAGTTCATCGATACCAAGGATTGCGATGATGTCTTGAAGTTCTTTATTGCGCTGCAAGATTTCCTTAACGCGGGCAGCCACTGCGTAGTGCTCTGCACCAACGTAACGGGCATCAAGAATGCGTGAAGTTGAGTCAAGTGGATCCACAGCTGGGTAAATACCTTTTTCTGAGATCGGACGAGACAAAACAGTTGTTGCATCTAAGTGCGCGAATGTTGTTGCTGGGGCTGGGTCAGTTAAGTCATCCGCTGGTACGTAAATCGCCTGTAGTGAGGTGATTGAGTGACCACGGGTTGAGGTAATGCGTTCCTGAAGCACACCCATTTCATCAGCAAGTGTTGGCTGGTAGCCCACAGCCGATGGCATACGACCAAGAAGAGTTGAAACTTCAGAGCCAGCCTGAGTGAAACGGAAGATGTTGTCGATGAATAGAAGCACGTCTTGCTTTTGAACATCGCGGAAGTACTCAGCCATAGTTAGCGCTGAAAGAGCAACGCGAAGACGGGTGCCTGGCGGTTCGTCCATCTGACCGAATACTAGGGCGGTGTCATTGATAACGCCTGATTCAGTCATTTCAAGAAATAAGTCATTACCTTCACGAGTACGTTCACCAACGCCTGCGAACACTGACACACCACCGAAGTTCTTAGCTACACGGGTGATCATTTCCTGGATAAGAACAGTCTTACCAACACCAGCACCACCGAATAGACCGATCTTTCCACCCTTTACGTATGGAGTAAGAAGGTCAATGACTTTGATACCTGTCCAGAAAACTTCGGTCTTTGATTCAAGTTGATCAAACGTAGGAGCTTGACGGTGAATACCCCAGCGTTCTTTGATCTGAAGCGATGATTCTTCAACGTCTAGTGGCTTGCCAAGTGTGTTCCACACGTGGCTCTTAGTCACATCACCAACGGGAACTGTGATTGAGTCGCCAGTGTCGCGAACTTCAGCGCCACGCACTAAACCGTCAGTTGGCTGCATCGAGATGGCGCGCACCATGTTGTCGCCAATGTGCTGGGCAACTTCAAGAGTTAGTAAGCGCTTGTCACCTGATCCAAAGTCCACGTCAACATGCAAGGCGTTGTATAGGCCTGGCATTGCCTCGACTGGAAATTCGACGTCGACAACTGGACCGGTAACGCGGGCTACGCGGCCAACAGAAGTTGTAGTTGCGGTCATTTCTTTTTAGCTCCCTTTTGATGCAGAGGATAGTGCGTCAGCGCCGCCGACGATCTCACTAATCTCTTGGGTGATTTCAGCTTGACGGGCCTGGTTAGCCTGACGAGCAAGTGTGCGGATTAGTTCTTCAGCATTGTCAGATGCTGATTTCATAGCGCGACGACGAGCGGCGTGCTCGCTAGCAGCTGCTAGCAATAGTGATGTGTACACAACGTTCTCGATGTAACGAGGTAGAAGTGCATCGAGCACAGCTTCAGCGCTTGGCTCGAAATCGTAAAGTGGGAAAGCTTTAGTTTCTAATTTCACTGCAGCTTCGGCTTCTGAGACTTCAATAACTTCAACCGGCAAAATTCGCTTAACTCGAACTTCTTGAACTGCCATGTTTAGGAAGTGGGTGTAAACAAGGTGAATCTCATCTACCCCACCGTTTTCAGTCTCACTCTTAAATGCTTCAAGAACTGCATCGGCAATTTCTTTAGCATTTTCATAAGTTGGTTGATCGGTAAACCCAGTCCAAGACGCGGCAATTGGCCGTTCGCGGAATTTATAGAAACCAACAGATTTGCGACCAACTAAGTAGTGCTTTGCTTCAACGCCTTCATCTTTAAGCATTGTGTTTAGTGCTTCGCCCTCTTTGATGATGGCTGATGAATAAGCGCCAGCAAGACCACGGTCAGCAGTAATCAAAATAACTGCTGCGCGCTTGCGGTTTTCAGTTGCGGTAAATAGCGGGTGCTTACTATTGCTATTTGAAACTGCAGCTGAAATGGCGCGTTGAAGTTCAAGGGAGTATGGCAAAGAAGCGTCAACGCGCTGCTGCGCTTTGACAATACGCGAAGATGCAATGAGTTCCATTGCCTTCGTGATCTTCTTGGTTGCCTGAACGGACTTAATCCGTCGTCGGTAAACCCTTAACTGAGCGCCCACTTATGCCTTAACTTTCACAATCTGAGTTGGGTCGATTTCATCTTCAGCAAGTGCTTCAACAGCAGCGTCATTGATTAGTGGATGACCAGCAGTTGTAATGAATTGCTTCTTGAATTCGCCAATTAGTTTTCCAAGACGAGCCAAGATTTCATCTGAGAAATCTGTGGTGTCACGAACTGTTGTGAAGATGTCCCCGTGGTTGCGAGAAACAAAATCAAGGAAGTCAGCATCAAAACGACGAATGTCTTCAACTGGGACATCATCTAGTTGACCTGTTGTACCAGCCCAAACTGAAACTACTTCGCGTTCCATAGCTTGTGGTTGGTATTGCGGCTGCTTTAGAAGTTCAACTAAGCGAGCGCCACGTTCTAGCTGTGCTTTTGAAGCAGCATCCAGGTCAGAACCAAAAGCTGCGAAAGCTTCAAGTTCGCGGTACTGCGCTAGATCAAGACGAAGACGTCCAGCAACCTTCTTCATTGCCTTTGGCTGTGCTGAACCACCAACGCGAGATACCGAAATACCTACGTTGATCGCTGGGCGAACACCAGAGTTGAAAAGGTCTGATTCAAGGAAGCACTGTCCGTCAGTAATCGAAATTACGTTTGTCGGAATGTATGCAGATACGTCATTGGCTTTGGTTTCAATGATTGGAAGACCAGTCATTGAACCGGCGCCAAGTTCGTCTGAAAGCTTTGCACAACGCTCTAGCAAACGTGAGTGTAAGTAGAAAACGTCACCTGGGTAAGCCTCGCGGCCTGGCGGACGACGAAGCAATAGTGATACCGCGCGGTATGCCTCAGCTTGCTTTGAAAGATCATCAAAAATGATTAGGACATGTTGACCGTTGTACATCCAGTGCTGACCAATGGCAGAACCGGTGTACGGAGCTAGGTACTTGAAACCTGCTGGGTCAGAAGCTGGAGCAGCAACGATAGTTGTGTATTCCATCGCGCCGTACTCTTCAAGTGCGCCCTTTACAGATGCGATTGTTGAACCTTTTTGGCCAACTGCAACGTAAATACACTTAACCTGCTTCTTTGGATCGCCACTCTTCCAGTTTTCACGCTGGTTAAGAATTGTGTCGATTGCAACTGCAGTCTTACCTGTTTGGCGGTCACCAATGATTAGCTGACGCTGTCCACGACCAATAGCTGTCATCGCATCAATAGCCTTGATACCTGTTTGCATTGGTTCTTTAACTGGTTGGCGCTGAACAACAGTTGGTGCCTGAAGTTCAAGTGCGCGACGACCGTCAGCCTTGATTGGACCAAGACCATCGATTGGGTTACCTAGTGGGTCAACTACGCGACCTAAGAAACCATCGCCAACTGGCACTGAAAGAATTTCGCCAGTGCGCTTAACGCTCTGACCTTCTTCCACACCTGAGCCATCTCCAAGAAGTACCGCACCGATTTCGCGAACGTCAAGGTTTAATGCAAGACCAAGTAGTCCGCCTTCAAACTCAAGTAGTTCGTTAGTCATAGCTGAGTGCAGACCTTCAACGCGAGCAATACCGTCACCGGTTTCACTTACGCGGCCTACTTCTTCGCGAGCATTAGCTGGCGCGAATGACTCCACAGTACGGGCGATCGCATCCCGGATCTCTTCGGGACGAATCGATAATTCCGTCATGATGTCCTGCTTTCTTTTTTGGTTCTTAAGTTTTTTGCTCTACGCCTGGAATTGACGTGTTGCAGTTTGAATTCGAGTTGAGATTGTGCCGTCGATGACATCGTCACCAACCTGCACAAGTACGCCACCGATAACAGCAGGATTAACCACTGCATCGATAACAACTTCTTGGCCGTAGATCTTGCCAAGCGCATCACTAATGCGTGATTTCTGCTTGGCATCTAGCGAGATTGCAGTAGTTACAGTTGCCACAAGTTTTCCGTGACGAGCTGCAGCCAGGTTAGAAAGTTGATCAAGTGCAACGCTTAAACGACGACCACGGGTGTGGGCGACGTATTGCGCAACCAAAGTAACGGTATCGGCGTGAGCCTGACCCGAGAGGAGGTCTGAAACCAATTTAACTTTGGCATCACTTGAGATAGCTGATGCGGAAAGGGCCATCTGTAGATCGGATTGGCGATCAACTAGACGAGCGAAGTAGAAGATTTCTTCTTCAACTCGATCAATTGACTTACCTTTTTCGCTTCCAGCAAGCACAACCAGCGCGCCAGCACTTTCAATTGCTTCAACCAAGCTGGAATCTTTAAACCAGCGGCTGGAGGCAATCTTTTGCACGGCGTCAATTGTTTGGCTGCTTACTTTGCTACCAAGTACTTCTTTAACTAAGTTGGCGCGGATGCTTTGGCTTAAACCAGAATCAGCCAAGTTACGACGCAAGCGTGGTTCAACTTCGAGCAAGTTGGCAACAGCAAAAAGCTCTTTACCAACTGAAGTTTCACTGATTCCAGAAACGGCTTCCTGGATCTGCTTGTTGATTACTTGACCGATGGCTGCCATTAGCGACCTGCCGACTTTTCTAGATCGTTAATAAAACGCTCTACTACTGCTTTTGCGCGGGCATCATCAGTTAACACTTCACCAACGATGCGTGAAGCTAGGTCAGTTGCAACTAACCCAAGGTCACGACGTAGTTCAGTTGCAACACGTGTGCGATCTGATTCAAGTGCAGTTTGTGCCTGGGCGCTAACTGCAGCCGCTGCAGTTGCAGCTGACTTCTTGGCTTCATCAATAATCGCAATACGTTCTGCTGATGCTGCTGCGCGGATATCGCTTGCCTCTTTATTGGCATCGGCTAACGCAGCACGGTATTTAGCAAGTACTTCACTTGCTTCAACCTGTGACTGTTCAGCGCGGGCTAGTCCGCCTTCAATCTTCTCGGTACGTGCCGCTGTAATGTCGCGCATTGCTGGCATTACAAACTTTGCAAATAAAACCAAGATGATTACAAAGGACAGGCCACCCCAGACGATGTCATAAATCGCAGGCAAAAGCACGTTCTGCTTTTCGCCTGTTGTCTCAGAGGCTAACTTGATCCACTGCTGCATGGTTTCTCCTAATACCTAATTGATCTTTTAGATCTAATCGATTTCTTAAGTAATCGACTTAGGTGAAAAGGAAGCCGGCAACAAGACCGATAAGAGCAAGCGCTTCAGTGAACGCAATACCCAAGAACATGTTGGTACGTAGTACACCAGTAACTTCTGGTTGACGTGCGATACCTTCTAGTGCCTTACCTACTAGAACGCCAATGCCGATGCCAGGGCCGATTGCAGCCAGGCCGTAGCCAATTGCGTTTAGGTTGCCATTGATCTCTGCGAGCAATTGCACTTTATTTCCTCTCGTTTTGCGAAATTTCTTTCGCGGTTTGTTAGTGTTCCGCGCTAGTAGCGCCGTCAATGTAAACGGCGGTTAATAGCGTGAAGATGTATGCCTGAAGGAAAGCTACTAAGACTTCAAAAAGGGTGAAAACAAATCCCATTACGTATGACGGGATTGCCACCAACTTCATGATGCCTTCAGATTCCAACAGGAAGTAGTTAGTTGCGCCAAAGAAAAGCACAAGTAGTAAGTGACCGCTCATCATGTTTGCAAGCAAACGAATGGTCAGAGTTACTGGGCGAAGAATGAATGTAGAAACAAATTCGATTGGGGTTACCAGGCCATAAATCGGTAGCGGTACACCAGCTGGGAACAAGTTGTTCTTTAGGTAATGCCCTAGACCATTTGCCTTAACGCCTTCAACATTGAAGACAACCCAAGAAAGAACTGCAAGAAGTAATGGCAGACCAATGACGCTGGTTACGGCAATGTTCATAAATGGAATGATGCCAGTGATGTTAAAAGCTAACAGCAGCCAGAACATTGAAGTTAAGTAAACGGCGTAACGCGGACCTTTGTGGCCAAGAATTTCTTCAATAATGTTCTTTTGCACAAACTCAACGGCCATTTCGCCAAGGTTTTGAACACCGCGTGGAACGAACTGTGGTTTACGGAAAGCTGTAATAAAGAAAATGCAAAGCAGCGTCGTCATGATCAAGCCGATCATGTTGATTCGACTGAATTGGAACGGTGTTCCTTCAAACAAGATTGGTGCAGGGAAAAACTCTGAAATGGATGGCGCGTGGAATCCGCCGCCTTCACCTTCGCTGGCTGAAAGCGCAGTTTGCAAGTTAGCGATTGTGTTTAACACTGCGCTTACTTATCTCCCTTACTTGGGTTTTCAGTATCTCTACCGAAACGTACGTACACGATATAAATCGAAGTGATGAATCCAACGACAACACCAAGCGGGAGGAAGACCCTTGATGTGTTGGCTGCTTTATCAACTAGTGCTCCGATGCCGCCCCAAACAATTGGGCCAGCTAGCAAAGTACTAATGATTGCCCAGGCCATATCCTCACTTGGACCAGCATTGGCTGGGTCACTTTTTGAGAGGTTATCCCCTGTCATCGCAACCGAATTTATCAGACAATCTGAAGGTCAAAATCACCGGTCTGGTTCTACGTAGGGCACTTTAGCCTTGGTCAAAAGTGTGGCCTCAAGAACTAAAAGGACCATAGTTTGAGCCAATAGAACCACAAAGAAAAATGGTCGGCTGTAGAAATCTTGGCTGCGAAGCCAGGCTAGGGATGCCATCAAAAGAACGATTTTAAATAGCCAAGAACCAAGAATCACAGCACCTAATTTGTCTGGGCCAAGGTTTGTGGTCTTAACGGCAACAATGGCTGTTACGGCAAAAAATAAACCAGCAACTATTGCGCCAAGCGCGCTTCCCCAAAGTCCTGAGGTTTGGTCAACTGCATATCCGGCAAGTGCGCCAACTACGGTAATAGCAAGCCAAGTAATCAGACCCCATTTAGCTGCGCTTTTGGCTGCTTGCTTCCCAGTTACTTGAGTCATTCAGTTTCGCTTTCAGTTACCGCAAAGTTGATTTGTAATTAAGTTTTGGTGGGTTTAAAACCCAAGCAGCAAGAGCAATTGTTGAAAGTGCAAAGCCCATCAAAGTTACCCATGCTGGAATAAACGCCAAACTAACTGCCGAGAATGCGATCACACCAGTGAATGCAGTCATGATTAATACTGCACGCTCTTGACCATGTCCCAGTTTCAGTAGTCGATGATGCAGGTGCTCTTTATCTGGTTGAAATGGTGATCGGCCACGGCGGCTGCGTCTAAAAATAGCCAATAGTAAATCAAGTAATGGAATTGCCAGAATCGATAACGGCAACACGATCGGTAAGAAGGCTGGCAAAAGCGATTCGTTAGTTAAACCACCTGGGTCAATCTGACCTGTGATCATGATCGATGATGCCGCCATTAAATAACCAATCAACATGGAACCGGTATCACCCATAAAAATTCGGGCTCTAAACCAGTTATGTGGCAAGAACCCCGCGCAAATTCCCATCAATGTTGCTGAGATAAGTGCTGCCAAGGTCGCACGCTGATAACCGTTAACGACCGATAAGAAGTAAGAATAAGAAAAAGAAGCAGCAGCCCCAATGCCCACAATGCTCGCAGCTAAACCATCAAGTCCATCAACCATGTTCACTGCATTAATACTGATCAACACGATTAATACAGTTGCAAAAACAGATGTGGTTGGATCAAGAATATAAGTGCCTTGAATCGGTAGCCAAACAAGCGTTACACCTTGCATCGCCATCGTGCCGGCCGCCAAAATTTGCCCGACTAATTTGGTTGGTGCATCAAGTCCAATTTTGTCGTCAACTAATCCCAGAATCACGATAATTACTACACCTGCAACAAGGGCTGTGATTTGTGAGTTATCTGAAAAGATTGTGCTCATTAAAGGCAGCTGGGTTGCCAGCAAGATTGAGATGACTAAGCCAATCAACATGGCAAGACCACCCCAACGTGGTGTTGGCTCTTCGTGCACATCGCGATCACGAACTTCGGCCATCGCGCCAAACTTTAAGGCTAATGCGCGAGCAGCTGGTGTTACTAAGTAAGTAACAGCTGCTGCTGCAAGTAAGCAAAGTAGGTATTCGCGCACGAGATAACGCTACTTGGTTAACTGCTTAGGGCAAATTATCCGCGTGGGTATGCAGGAAATGCAGTAGTTAACTTACCCACTTCAGCCTTAATGTCTGCATGGATTGATGCATCATCAGTCTTTACTGCACGGCCGATGTATTCAGCAATCTTCTTCATCTCTCCTAGACCCATGCCCTGCGTTGTCACAGATGGTGTACCAACACGAATACCACTAGTTACTGCAGCTGGCTTTGGATCATAAGGAATTGAATTCTTATTAAGCACAATGCCAGCAGCACTACAACGTGCTTCAGCATCCTTACCGGTCACATCAATACCTTGAAGATCAAGAAGTGCTAAGTGGGTATCAGTGCCACCAGTTACTGGACGCATACCTTCTTTAGCGAGGCCTGCAGTTAGTTCTTGAGCGTTAGCCAAAACATCTTTGGTGTATTTCTGATATTCAGGTGTCATGCATTCCTTAAGCGCAACTGCTTTAGCCGCAATGACATGCATCATTGGACCGCCTTGCATCATTGGGAATACAGCCTTGTCGATTGCTGCAGCATGCTCTTCTTTACAAACGATCATGCCGCTTCGTGGACCACGAAGAACTTTATGTGTTGTGAAAGAAACAACATCTGCGTAAGGCACTGGTGATGGAATCGCCTTACCTGCAACTAAACCAATGAAGTGCGCTGCATCCACATGGAATATTGCGCCAACTTCATCAGCAATCGCGCGGATTGCTTCAAAGTCAATTAGACGTGGAATCGCAGAGCCACCAGCTGTGATCATCTTTGGTTTGTGTTCACGGGCAAGGTCGCGCATTTGGTCGTAATCAATATCTTCAGTTCCTTCAGCAACGCCGTAATGAACTGGCTTAAACCACTTACCGCTGTAAGAGACTCCAGCACCGTGGGTTAAATGACCACCGTGTGGAAGTGACATTGCTAAATATGTGTCACCTGGCTGCAAGAAGGCACCAAACACTGCGATGTTTGCCGAAGCGCCAGAGTGAGGTTGCAAGTTCGCATGATCTGCACCAAATAATTTCTTTGCACGTTCGATACCTAGGCTTTCAGCAACGTCTACTACTTCACAACCACCGTAGTAACGCTTTCCTGGGTAACCTTCGGCATATTTGTTGCTAAGAGTTGAACCAAGTGCTGTTAGAACAGCAGGTGAGGTGAAGTTTTCACTGGCGATTAACTGAATGCCACTGCGCAAGCGATTTAACTCATCAAGAAGAATCTGGGCGATTTGCGGGTCTGAATGTTTTAGTTCGCTGAAGTCTGAACCAAAGAATGTATCGTCCATTTTTATTACCTAACGCTTGCCTGCAATGTGCAGTTACTTAAGTTTAGAACTCAAGATTAGTGGCTAGCGAGTTGCGTCGATCACATTTGGATTAATTTCTCGGATGCGCTCAAGCGAGATTGAACCCTGTCTGACAAGTCTTAAGTTGGAAGTTGTCGCATCAATTACAGATGATGAGTTTGCAGTTAATTCGCCAGCATCCAAATAAAAGGCGATTTTTTCACCAAGTGATGCGATGGCCTGTTCCACATTCTGAACCGCAACGCTCCCACTCTGCTGCGCACCAGTCATCGCTACTGGGCCAGTTAGCGAAATTAATTGTTGCGCGATTTCGTAATGTGGAACACGGATCGATAGTGCAGTTCGATTGTCGCAAATTGGCCAGCTAAGTGATGGTTGGCTGTGAGTTAAAAGTGTTAGTGGTCCTGGCCAAAATGCATTCGCTAGATCGGTGGCCAAATTTGAAAACTTCGCAACACCGTGTGCCATGTCAATTGATCCCACGCCAACTGGAATCGGCACTTCTGGTGTTTGCTTTTTGGCTAAGCGAAGTAGTGCAATCGCACCTGGATGAAATGCATCAGCGATAACTGCATAACTTGTGTCAGTTGGAATTACTGCGAGTTGACCACCCTTAACTGCAGCAACAACTTCATTGATCGCAAGTTCATCTTGGGCTTGATCGCCAGTAAGTGTTAAAACATCACTCATGATGCACCACTTGAACTAAATGCGCTTCGTTTAGCAGTTACAAATCTTGGCAATTGGTTGTAGTCGTTCTGATCCATTGCATCAATCCAGATTGGTTGCCTGTGACTAGTGATTGCATCTAACATTTCTACGCTTGATTCGCCTTGAACGTCTGCATGTTCCATCCCAAAAAAACCACCTGGCTTCAATAAATCAGCGGCAACATGGGCAACTTTGCGGGCAACATCTAAACCGTCGTGTCCGCCAAATAGTGCAAGTGCTGGATCGTGATCACGCACTTCAGGCTCACGAGGAATCATTTCATCTGGAATGTACGGCGGATTTGAAAGCACGGCATCAACATCCCCAGATAAATTATTCAGAACTTCAAGACTGGTCGCATCATCGTTATAGGTAATAACGCTTGAATTGATTCGGCTTAATTGGTCAGCGTAAGCAGCAACATTTTTTTCCAGCCAAACAAACGCATCTAGTGAAAGTTCTACTGCATGAACGGTTGTGTCAGGTGATTCAAGGGCAAGCGACAGTGCGATTGCCCCTGAACCTGAACATAAGTCCACAGCTAATTTTGGCCCATCGATTGTTGCAAGAAAATCTAATCCGGCTTGAACTAGTAGTTCTGTTTCGGGCCTTGGAATAAAAACGCCTTGGCCAACTTGCAAAGTTAAATGGCGGAAATGTGCTTCTCCTGTTAAATGCTGCAGTGGAACTCTTTTGCCACGTTTTGTTACCAGAACCATGAAATTCACAAAATCATCAGTTGGAATTGTTTCAATTGAGCTAAGTGATTTACGTTCAACTTTTAAGGCGTGAGCTAATAGAAGTTCAGCATCTGTTCTGGCGCTTACGATCCCAGCATCCTGAAGTTCAGCTGCTGCCCGATCGATTAAGTCGCGAACTTTAGACATATCTACTGGCCCAGTGAGGCAAGTTTGTCTTTGTTGTCAGCTTCAATACATGCATTGATAACTGGATCTAAGTCACCGTTAAGAACTTGATCCAAGTTATTACTCTTAAATCCAACGCGGTGATCCGCTAGGCGGTTTTCTGGAAAGTTATAAGTGCGGATGCGCTCAGAACGGTCCACCGTACGAACTTGGCTCTTACGCGCATCAGAAGCTGCAGCTGCAGCGGCTTCTTCAGCAGCTGCAAGTAAGCGAGCGCGCAAAATACGCATTGCTGATTCTTTGTTTTGCAGCTGTGATTTTTCGTTCTGACAAGAAACCACAATTCCAGTTGGCATGTGAGTGATTCGAACTGCTGAGTCCGTTGTGTTTACTGACTGTCCGCCAGGACCACTTGAGCGATAAACGTCAATCCGTAAATCATTTGGATCGATAGTTACATCAACTTCTTCAGCTTCAGGAAGAACTAAAACACCTGCAGCGGATGTGTGAATACGACCTTGAGATTCAGTAACTGGTACACGCTGAACTCGGTGCACACCACCTTCGTATTTCAAATTCGCATAAGGCGCTTCTTCGGGTGGCACTACACCTTTTGATTTAACTGCAATCGCGATGTCTTTATAGCCACCCATGTCAGATTCTTCGGCTTCAAGCACTTGGGTTGCCCAGCCACGCTTTTCTGCATATCTCAAATACATTCGCATTAAGTCGCCAGCAAATAATGCTGACTCTTCGCCACCAGCGCCAGCTTTGATTTCTAAGATTACGTCGTTGCCATCCATTGGGTCGCGCGGAATTAACATTTGCTGAAGTTTTTCAGCTGCTTCTTCGGCCTTGGTTTTTAAATCTTCGGCTTCCTCAAGAAAACTTGGATCTTCTTCGCCCATTTCGCGAGCTGCAATTTCATCATCGCGAAGTTGTTTTAATTCTTGGTACTTGGCAACAACTGGCTTTAACTCAGCATGGCGCTTACCGATGCGACGAGCTTCAGTTGGATTGCTATGAGTCGCAGGGTCGCTTAACTTGGCTTCAAGATCGGCCACTTCTTTGACCATCTCTTCAACCTTGGTGAAGTCCTGTGACATTTTGTTTCCTTAGGTTTTCTTAAAAGCTTTTAAGTTTCTGTAAATAAATAAGGTGCTGTCATTGCCTCGCATTGGGCAACGACAACACCTTATAAAGAAGCTAGGACTGTTTGCCGAAACGCTTTTCGAACTTAGCTACGCGACCACCAGTATCAAGAATCTTTTGCTTGCCGGTGTAGAACGGATGGCAGTTGCTGCACACGTCTGCGTGGATTGACCCATTCTTTTGGGTGCTACGAGTTTCGAATGTATTTCCGCATGAGCAAGTCACTTTGGTTGCGACATACTCTGGATGAATATCGGCCTTCACGGATTTCTCCCTATTAATAATGTGATCGGGTCGCACTAACTTCGGACGTTAGGCGTGAACCGAACAACTGTTAAATTGTGCCAGTTTTGTTCGATTTACTCAAAATGGCTCAGATTCCCCTATTGAATCTCAAGGTTGTGAAGTGCCAGGGCATACTTCAAGAATTCTTGATCGCTGACAACTGGACCAAGTTCCAGAGCTAAAGCGCTGGTGTGTTCATATCGCTGGTTTGCCCAGCCAGTGATTGTGCCGGTGTAAGTGTTGGTGGGTGATCCAGATTTCTCACCTGGAATGCAGCCTGCTGGCAATCCAGTGAGTGCAGCAAGGCGTTCGTCCAAGAATTCATCTTTACCTTTTGAGCAATCAACTACTGCAAATGGCTGATGAATTGTTATTAATACGGCTGGTTTAACTAAATCGATTGCTTTCATTAGCGCCCTGGTTTCAGGTTCGCTAGCTGGATTAGTTCCGCTGTAATAATTATTTTCTTGATCTGTTGGATACCAGCCGGTCGGAAAATTTCGGTTTAGATCAACACCAAGTTCGTTTTGTCTGGTTCCTCTTGTTTGACCATCTGGATTGCCATTTCGGATAACCCAAAGATCAACATTTTCTCGCACCCCGAGCTTTACTAATTCATCGACGACATAAATACCTGCAGGCTCATCACCATGTATTGAACCAATTACCAGCATTGAGTATTTGGAACCGATGTGTGATCCACCAACATGGCAAAGTTCAATTGGCAGATTTAAATGTGAATACCCGGTAACTATGGTTTCAAAGCAACCAGTTGCTGAAGGTTGTGGTTTTTCTAGAACAAAGGAAGTTGTTAGGCCAACAAAAGATAAATAAATCGCAACTATTAAATAGCGAATCCCAATCGGCACTTTTAAATGATATCTATCAATAAAACAAAACTGGCGGTTATCTTTTGGATCGCCGCCAGTTTTTTGAGGTTTTACTTATTAATCAATGAACTTAGTCAAGAGAATTAATCAACATTGTCTAGTTCATCTGAACCCATACCATTTGGTGCTTCAGGTGTGGTCTTTTGAACTTGAGATAGGAATTCAAAGTTGCTCTTTGTTTCCTTAAGTTTTGAAAGCAACAATTCAATACCGGCTTGTTGATCAAGTGCATGAAGTACGCGGCGTAGTTTCCAGATGATCTTAAGTTCTTCTGGAGCCAAAAGGATTTCTTCACGACGTGTACCCGATGCTTCGATATCAACTGCTGGGAATACGCGACGGTCAGCAAGCTTGCGATCAAGCTTGAGTTCCATGTTGCCGGTTCCCTTGAATTCTTCGAAGATAACTTCATCCATGCGTGAACCTGTTTCAACAAGTGCAGTTGCAAGGATGGTTAGTGAGCCGCCTTCTTCAATGTTTCTGGCTGCACCGAAGAACTTCTTTGGTGGGTAAAGCGCTGCTGAATCAACACCACCAGAAAGAATTCGACCCGAAGCTGGGGCTGAAAGGTTGTAGGCGCGACCAAGACGAGTCATTGAGTCAAGCAGTACAACTACGTCATGCCCCATTTCAACTAAACGCTTGGCGCGTTCAATCGCAAGTTCAGCAATTGTTGTGTGATCTTCAGCTGGGCGATCGAAAGTTGAAGCGATAACTTCACCCTTTACTGAACGCTGCATGTCGGTAACTTCTTCAGGGCGTTCGTCAACTAGAACAACCATTAAGTGAACTTCTGGGTTGTTTTCTACGATTGCATTTGCAATGTTCTGAAGAATCATCGTCTTACCAGCTTTAGGTGGTGAAACGATAAGACCGCGCTGGCCCTTACCAATTGGGGCAACTAAGTCGATTACACGAGTTACTAAGTTGTTTGGCGTTGTTTCTAAGCGCAAGCGATCTTGTGGGTAAAGCGGAGTTAACTTACTGAAGTCAACGCGACCCTTAACTTCGTCTGGTTCAAGACCATTTACAGATTCAACGCGAACCAGTGGATTGAACTTTTGTGGGCGATCACCTTCGCGAGGTTGCTTAACCTGACCAGTTACAGCATCACCCTTGCGAAGACCAAAGCGCTTCACTAGGCCCATTGATACGTAAACATCGTTTGGACCTGGCAGGTAGCCACTGGTGCGAACGAAAGCGTAGTTATCAAGAATGTCAACGATGCCACCTACCGGAAGTAAGACATCATCTTCACTGACTTCAACTTCATAATTTTCATTACGGTTGCCACGATCACGGCGGTTGCCACGATCACGGTCACGTCCACGTCGGTTGTTACGATCGCCACGATCACCGCGGTCTCCGCGGTCACCTCGATCTTCACGTTCGCCACGCTCTGAACGTTCACCACGGTCTTCGCGAGATTCACTTCGCTCTTCACGGTTTTCAGAGCGTGCTTCGCCAGCTTCACGTGATGCAGAGCGTTTGGCGCGACCACGGCTTTGCTTTGCTGAGATTTCTTCTACTAGTTCTGCTTTACGCATTCCGGCAGCACCTTCAATACCTAGATCGGCAGCCATTGCTCTTAGTTCCGGAAGCAGTTTGCTATTTAACCCATTGTCTTGGGCAACTGTGTCGGTCACTTATGTGTCCTTTTAATGATTAGTTGGATTTATTCATCCAGCACTACCCGCGAAATTTTTCGCGATTTTTAGTGGGATTTCGGTGAGCAAAGAATTTGCATCCGATAACCAAAATGTTAGCAGGTCTTTTGGTCAACTACCTAATTAAGGGGCTTGGTTGCCTAATCCCAGTTAATTAACTGGGACGAAGGCGCCTTCATCGGCAACCTGAAGTGCGGTTGCCGTGAATCCGCTCTGGGCAATAACGCTTAGTGCCTGGTTGGCATTTTCGTGGGTAGCCAGAGCTAAAACGGTTGGCCCAGCGCCACTTATGCAAGCTGCAATTCCTTGTGCCCGTAATTGATCAACTAAGTCCATTGATTCTGGATAAGCCGGACGCCGATAGTTTTGGTGAAGTTTGTCATCCGTTGCATCAAGTAGTGATGTGGTGTCAGCAACTAGCGCGGCAACAAGTAGTGCAGTTCTAGCTGAATTAAATACCGCATCCACGTGTTCTATTTTTGCTGGGATCAAACCGCGTGCTTTTTCAGTGGATAACTCAAGATCAGGAATGCCAACAATTGGAATTACTGCAGGGTTTACGTTCATTGATCTGGTGTTAATTTCGCCATCGGCAGTTTCCCAAGAAATAGTTAGACCGCCCATCAAACATGCAGATGCATTATCTGGATGGTGTTCAATTCTGGTTGCCTCTTGCAAAATGAAATCATCTTCAATTTCCAGTCCCGTTAATTCGCGGGTTAAAACTAAACCTGCAACAACGGCAGCAGCTGATGATCCAAGGCCCCGACCTTGAGGAATAGCGTTTTCGCACTTTAGCCTGAAGCCGCCAATTTCTTTGCCCAGTTTTTTTGATGTTTCAATAATTGTTTTTGCAATTAAATGTGATTCATCTGTTGGAAGTTGGCCAGCACCATTGCCAACAACTTCAACGCTAACTGTTGAGTCATCGGTTAACTCAGCTGTGACAACATCACGAAGTTCTAATGCCAAAGCCAGACTGTCATAGCCTGGGCCAAGATTTGCACTGGTTGCTGGAACGCTAACTGAAACTTTTTTACCCATTAGGCAAGACCTAACGTAACTGCAGCAGCATGCGGATCAACTGGAACGATAATCGGATCCTGCGCATCTTTAAGCGCCCATTGAGTGTCTTTCAAACCATTACCTGTAACCGTGCAAGTGATGATTGCATCCTTAGGCACTTCCCCGCGAGCTGCTTTTTTAATTAAACCTGCAACACTTGCCGCACTTGCTGGTTCAACAAAAATGCCTTCACGTGCACTTAATAAATTGTGAGCAGCCAAAATTTCGTCATCAGTTACTGAATCGATTAAGCCACCTGATTCATCGCGCGCATTTGTTGCTAAATCCCAAGATGCTGGATTGCCAATTCGAATTGCGGTTGCAATAGTTTCTGGATGTTCAATTGGGTGACCTGCAACAAATGGCGCAGCACCTGCAGCTTGAAATCCCCACATCATTGGTCTGTGTGTTGCAATTCCGTCTTTGAAATATTCAGTGAAACCCATCCAATAAGCGCTGATGTTTCCTGCATTACCAACCGGTAAACAGTGAATTTCAGGAGCATCGCCAAGGGCGTCAATAATTTCAAACGATGCTGTTTTTTGTCCTTGTAAGCGGACTGGATTAACAGAGTTAACCAGCGAAATTGGGTAATGCTCAGCCAAGTCACGGGCCAGGTTTAAGCAGTCATCAAAGTTTCCATCAACCTGCAAAATTTTGGCGCCATGGGCAACTGCTTGAGCTAACTTGCCCATCGCAATTTTTCCTTGCGGAACTAATACAGCGCTAGTTAATCCAGCTTTGGTTGCATATGCAGCAGCTGATGCACTGGTATTCCCAGTTGACGCACAGATAACTGCCTTAGCCCCGCGGCGAACAGAGTCTGTGATCGCAAGTGTCATGCCGCGATCTTTAAATGAACCAGTCGGGTTCATGCCTTCAACTTTTAAATAGACTTTTGCGCCAACTCGATCAGAAATTTCACACGCATAGGTAAGCGGAGTTCCACCCTCACCTAAAGTGACGATCACATCAGAATCGGCAATTGGCAGGCGATCGCGATATTCTTCAATAATTCCGCGCCACTGGTGAGCCATTAAAGTGCGCCACCTTCTACGCGCATCACACCAACAACTTCCTTAACGGCAGCTAGATTCTTTAGGCCATCAACAGTTGCGGAAAGTTTTGCATCAGTTGCTTTGTGAGTGCGAATAACAAGATCCGCATCTTCACCAATTCCATCTTGGCGCACTGCCTGAATCGAAACATCGTGCTTTGCAAATTCACCAGAAATCGCAGCAAGCACGCCAGGTACGTCAGCCACCCGAAGGTTTAAGTAATAAGAAGTTTTTGCATCACCAATAGCGCGAAGTTCAAGATCAGCATAAATACTTTGGGCCGGCGCCAAACTTCCAGCAATCCGATTTCTTGCGGCAGCTACCACGTCACCAAGAACAGATGATGCAGTTGGATCGCCACCAGCACCACGACCATAGAACATCATTTGTCCAGCAGCTTCGGCTTCAACGAATACGGCGTTAAATGCATCGCGAACACTTGCAAGTGGATGACTTTGCGGAACCATTGCTGGATGAACGCGAACGATCACACCTTTATCATCATCAGAGAGTTCAGCAATTGCCAATAGTTTTATCACATAGCCCATTGATTTTGCTGCGGCGATATCACCAGCAGTTACTTTTGAAATTCCTTCTCGATAAACATCTTCGGAAGTTACGTTTGTGTGAAATGCGATGCCGGCAAGAATGGCAGCCTTTGCTGCTGAGTCATAACCTTCAACATCTGCAGTTGGGTCACTTTCGGCATAACCAAGTGCTTGGGCTTCGGCTAATACTGATGCGTAATCAGCGCCTTCGGCATACATTTTGCTCAAAATAAAGTTTGTAGTGCCATTAACAATTCCAAGCACTCGGCGAACCTTGTCACCAGCAAGTGATTCGCGAAGTGGGCGAATTAATGGGATTGCACCTGCAACTGCAGCTTCATAAAAAAGGTCAACACCTTTTTCTTCAGCAAGTTTGTGTAAGTGTGCGCCATGCGCGGCCAGTAAAGCTTTATTTGCAGTGACAACTGATGAGCCATTTTTGATTGCTGTTTCGATCAAAGACTTGGCAGGTTCAATTCCACCAATAAGTTCAATAACAATGTCAGCTCTTGAAGCAGCAAGCCCGGCAGCATCAGTAGTAATTAATTTCGCATCAATGCCGGCGCGTTTTTTAGATGCATCGCGAACGGCAACGCCTTTTAATTCAACTTGGCTACCAACACGAGCAGTGAAATCTTCTGCTTGTTCAACAAGTAAGCGGGCAACCGCTGCGCCAACAGTGCCACCGCCAAGAAGTGCTACGGAAAGTGGCTTTGCCATAGTTACTCCTTATATATGTCGATTTCAAAGAAAATCGTGGTGGCTTAGGTACTTAAGTCTGGCAGAAGTGCGCAATTGCGCCAAAAAATCTAAAGACTAGTTCGTAATACCAGCATCAAGTGCCAGTAAATCATCAATAGTTTCCCGTCTTAGCAAAACTTGTGACTTTCCATCCTTAGTTGAAATAACTGCAGGCTTTGGCAGGTAGTTGTAATTGCTTGCCATGGCCCTGCAGTAAGCGCCAGTTGCTGCAACTGCCAAAAGATCCCCCGGTACCAAATCGGCAGGTAACTGGGTATCGCGCACAACAATGTCGCCGCTTTCGCAGTGTTTACCAACGACTCGTGAAGTTACTGGAACGCCGATTGATTCGCGGGATGCAATTGCAACTGTGTACTGGGCATCATATAAAGCGGTGCGAATGTTGTCACTGATTCCACCATCAACGCTGATGTAGTGGCGAACTAAAGAGTCAGAAACATCAACCGGCTTAACAGTTCCAACTTCGTAAACTGTCACTGCCCCGCCGCCAATAATTGCGCGACCTGGTTCAACCGCAAGACGCGGAAGTGGAAAATTAGTGCGAGCACATTCAGAAGTAATAATGTCGTGGATTGCTTTAGCCATATGTTCAACGTTTAGTGGGTCATCACTTGGCAAATAAGCAATACCCATGCCGCCACCAACATTTAATTCGGTAATCGTGAATTCAAATTTTTGGCGAACTTGGTTTGCAAGTTCAACTATGCGATGAGCTGCAATTTCAAATCCGGATGCATCGAAAATCTGTGAACCAATGTGTGAATGTAGGCCAAGTAAATTCAGTGCTGGGGTGGCAATCACAGATTCAATTGCATCTAAAGCCGCGCCCGATGCAATTGATAAACCAAATTTTTGGTCTTCATGTGCAGTTGATATTGCTTCGTGGGTATGTGCTTCAACGCCTAATGTGACGCGGACTAAAACCTGCTGGGTTATTCCATTGCGAGCAGCAATCTGATCAAGTCTTTGAATTTCAATCAAACTGTCAACAACAATGCGACCAACGCCAACTTCAACAGCTTTTTCTAATTCAGCAACACTTTTATTATTTCCATGGAACAAGATTCGACTTGGGTTTACACCAGCGCGTAGCGCAACTTCAAGTTCGCCTGCTGTGCAGACATCAATACCCAGTCCTTCTTCGACTAACCATTTAGCAACTTTGACCGATAAGAA
>JACCDO010903313.1_pt1 | contig 21651 bp, 22 predicted proteins | sample 7446101 | NCBI WGS metagenome assembly JACCDO01 (sample SAMN15323440, study PRJNA562643) | freshwater metagenome | isolation source: river surface water | place: USA:Blue River Watershed | collected 2017-08-16
AAAAAAAATTGAAACAGATTTTCGTAAAAAATTGAAAGCAAATTAGCAAACAATTCTATACGCAATAAACGAACTTCCTGATTTACAGAAAATTGAAACACTTTTCCCAAAAGAACTTATACGCAAATAATAAGATGACGACTATTGATAATTCACAGAAAATTGAAACCGAATTGACCGAAGTTATGATTGCCTCAAAACCGAATAAGATTACGATTAAAAAAAAAATTGAAACGAATATTCAAAAACAATCTATATCACAATTAGACGAGATGAATACCGCAACCGAAATTGAACCTATGAACGCCCAAGCGACTGCCTTTGTAGCAGAAGCAAAAAAACAACGCAAACCTCGCACCAAGAAAGAAATTGTTGTTGAGGAAGACCCAGTTGATACTATCCCTGAACCCATAGTTCCTACCCTACCTAACAAGGCACACTCATTCTCCAACAAGGGAGGAAAAAAAGCGATGATGACTGCTGAACCTGCTGACCCTGACGCAGAGGAGGAGGTTGAAGCAGAGGAGGAGGAGGACGAGGAGGTATTACAGGCAAGGGCAGTATTGGAGAAGGCAGAGCGTAAAAAGTTGGAGAAGGATATTAGAGCGAACATCACGGAGCATCGCAAAACTTCCTGCGACCAAATTGAAAAGCAACGCCAAGAAATCCTCGCCAAAATCCAAGCACTTAACGCCGAGAACTCTGCCCTACAATCAAAGTTCGTTGATACTCACGAGGGTAAGTTGGACGATGAGATTATCGCAATCCAATTAGTCAAGAACAAGAAGACCAAAGGAAAGCGTGAAATCAAACTGCCTGAATATGTTAGACCACCAAACTACGCTTCCCAATATATCCCAGCAGACACTATCCTTGTATCCAAACTTGGAGGAGCAGAGATGAAGGTAAAGTATGACGGCAATAAGTTCATCAACGAGGACTGCGGAACAGAATACGAAACCCTGCGTAAGGCAACAATCGCTTTTACTTTGGCGATGAATAAAAAATCTATCCCTGACGCTTGGACTTTTTGGAAAACCGAAGACGGCAAAAAGATTAACAGATTGGACTTGAACCCTCTATAAAAATCTAAACTTAAAAACCAAAATAAAAAATAAAAAATCTAAAACCAAAAAAAAAAATATTATCTTGTATGCTTTAACTTGTAATTTTAATTAAATAAATAAATTGGGGGAAACCCTTTTTTACTTCTTCTTCCATACATAAATAAACTCACTATACTTTTGGTCGCCTGTTCTTTTACTCTTCTTCAATCCAATAAGGTCTGTTGGTTTTCCAAATAACTTAACAGCAACTCTCGTATAAAGTTCCTCTGGAATGTTGAGGCAATAATATCCGCCTCTTTTCATATTATCAAAAGTTTTTTTGAATACTGGTTCATAAAACTCCCTATCCCAATCATCTTTGGTTTTCCTGACTTGACCCTCATACTCTTCAATATTGTAGTAAGGAGGACTTGTAAGCACCATATCATAATCCAACTTGGCGTAATTGAACTTGACGGCATCAGTAAAATATAATTCTGTTTCGGTTTCACTCAACTCATTCATAAGTTTTTGAAGGTTCGCATAAGGGCGTTTTAATTGGTTATTATTATCTATACCAATATATTTGGGAATATTTAAAGCACAAGCACCAACCATTCTTCCACCCCAACCCATAGTGAAATCTAAAATTGCTTTTGGTTTATATTTACAATAAACTTCCATAGCAACCAAAGGTCTAAATATTGTAATTGAACTATAATAAAGGTTCATAATTCTATACCAAACTTTTACTGATGCGTCTTTGGGATTAGTGCCGTAATATTCAAGTATGCTTTTTATTGATGGTTGTGTGAGTTTAAATCTGTTAAAATACAAATCATAAAAATTAACACCACTCTTACCTTTTGTTTCCAATCGTTCAACTTGGGTAAATCTATCCACGACTTCATTACCAACTCTGCTTAAACCTTTGTTTTTAGCATCACACCCTATTTGCTGTAATTTCTCAAAATCCTCTACCGCTTCTTCTTGCGATATATCTTTTATTTGTGAAGCAATTTCTTGCTTTTGTTTAGCGGTATATCTGTTCTTTTTAAAATCCTTTGGAGGCATAATTATACATAGTATGTAGAAATTAATATCTATTAAATAAAAAATTGAAACTGAATTAAATAAAAAATTGAAACGATATAAATAAATATAGATATATAATATATAGATAAGAATGAACGCCGAATTAAAAGCAAACTATCCACTTATTACTGACCTGAATGGAACGATGAGAATGGAACAAACCATAGTAGGTTTAAAAGATTTAAACAATAAAGCAAATCATATTAAAACAACCGAAGACGAAATTGCTTACTTAAAAAGTTTAGAGGACTTTATTGATGAAGTTGCTAATAAGAAAAAAAAAGAAATACAAAATAAACTGAACGCTATTGAACGCAGTAAAAAGTTTGATATGATAAACTTTGTAAAAGCACTACCTATGGACTTACAACGAGAAATACAAAAATATTTAGCACCTGAATTACAATATACAAAAAAACTTACTACTCTATTGGGAGTATGGAATGATATAACACTTTGCTCTTATCCGTATGCTGTTGAGAGTTATTTATTTAAAGTTTCCAAACCTCAAATAACACACTTAATAAGTGATTGCGGTATTTACCCTACTATGAATATGAAGTCAGGCGATAAAAAGGAACGCTGGTGTAAGATGATTTACGAAGAGTTTGTATCTCTTTTACAAAATAAACAATATACCCCAATCAATAAATTATTGGCGATGCGTGATGAAGAATGGAGTAGCAACCCTAACTTTAAGCGACTTGATAAGTGGTATAAGTTCTTTCTGTATGTATCAACCTTTAAAAAATACCGAAAGGAATTAGAAACTGCTGTAATGAAAAAAAACTCAATACTGATTAAAATTAAGAATAAAAAAATTGCCGTAAAAGAAAATCTATAAATATTATAAGTATGGAACGAACAATAAGTAGTGATGGAATGGTTATGGAGGAAGGCGATGGCGTTATAGTTTATTATGGTGATAAATATTTATTTTCCAAACTAAAAAGACGAATTGAAAACGAAAAAGCAAACAAAAAGATAAAAATTAAAGAACCAATAAATATAAAGTTGGAGGTAATTGATTTAGGGAGAGTTGAATAAAATAATATCTATTGTTTAATATATATTATTATGGAAGCAGTATCTTTTGAGAAGCAAGTTGAGAACATCGTTGGATTTAAAAATCTAATAGACCAAGACACTACTAACGACTTTTTTTTATATCCTTTTATGAGTATGGTTCTTAACCTAACTGATAGTCAAGGATTTATTACTGAATTGGGATTGAAGTGTTTGTTTAACGAGATTAATAAGGACTTTGATATTATTAACCAGTCGCCAGAGAAACCTTCACAAAAAGCACTTTGTCGCCTTTGTTTGTATTTTACAATCTGTTATAACCTCACAATTTATTTTGGAGGATTTATTATGGGTTTGGATACAGACGCAGGTAAAAAGTATGCTGAAAAACTACCAGCAGAACTGATTGGTTATTTGAAGGAGATTAGTGAAAGGGCAGATAAACTACACCCAATATTGGAACATCAACTAAAAGCACTAACCAGTAAATTAACTGATAAGTATGCGAAGATTTATAACGAGGAAAAGCGTAAGCACTGGACGAAGGATATATTCCAAACCAGCGTCCATATTCCATCTCACCCTGACGATTTACCTGAAAATTACAAACCTGAAAATTGTATCAATATTGATAAACCTATTTCTTACCAAGATTAACTCTACCATTCGCACCGAGATTTGCTTGGTCGTAAAGTTGAGAGATATATTCGTCCCTTGATGTAGGCATACCACTACCACTAATTTTCTTTTTGGCGTAATTACTTGCTAAATCAATTGCTACTGGGGCAACTGCTTTACCAACCTCTTTCAATACATCAAAAATACCTTCGCCCTTTTTATAACCTGCTTTACACTTTGGGTCTTTGAGTGCTTCGCTGTATTTCATATTGTTCTTTTTAGCATACGCCTTAACATATTCTATCCACTTGTTCGCCATACCTATATTATTAATAGGAGATTTTATTTTTCCTCCTTTTTTATTACTATTTTTCACAACGATAGGAGGTTCAGGTATAACAATTGGTTCAGGTGGAGGCGGAGGAGGTGGAGGAGGATTAGCAACAATCGGTAAGGGATTTTGGAATAAAGGGTCATTCTCTTCATCAATCATACCACCTTTTTTAAGAATAACATTAATATAGAACCTTGCTCTCTTCTTGGTTCGTTCTTGGAACTTATCAGGATTAGCAAGTATCATCATAGCGAAGTTATGTAGGTCAAGTTTTTTATTATGTTGAGAATTGTATGCTTGTAATTGTTTGCTAAAACTGCCCCACTTCATATCTTCAAAATCAATAACACCAGCACCCTGTCTTACTACATCAAATCTCGCCCCTATATCAGTAAGAGTATTAGCAATTTTTCTTAATCTGTCGTTGCCTTCAAAAAGAACTTTTGTTTCTTGTTTAACCCACGATTTATCAGTTTCACTACCAATATTATTAGCAGTTAAAAAAGCAACGATGAAATCTTGGCAGTTATTATCCTTTGCGGAGTAGGTAAAATACTTACCACCCATACGCTCTTTGGTCTTATTTAACGCTTCGTTTAAAGTTAATCCTTGTGGAATATCACTACTGGTAATAACTTTGGTTTCAGTATCCTTTGGTAATTTACAACTATTTTCAGTATTAATAACTTCATTCTTTTCCAAAATAATTTTACCACCAGCAAACTCAATACACATAAATAAGTGAAAAAGTTTATCGTAAGGTGTATTTTCTAACTTTTGTGAAAAGGTATTACCACTTGCTACTTGTAAAGCAGTCATAAGAGGTTTTCCCAAAGGAGTTCTACCGAGAGTAATTCCAGTAATAATTTTATCACCATATTTACTAATTGTATCACGAACTTTGGGTGGGTAATCATCACGACCATAAATTACTGCTTTTGTTGTATTTATAGTGCTTTTAACTTTATTAACTACTGCTTCCTTGACTTTTCCAACAACCTTTTTTGCCCCTGAATATAAATCACCTAAAATACCTTCACCTTCTATTTCCAATCTATCAATTTCCTCTGGACTTAATTTTTGATGTAAAGAACTCATACAACCACAATTGCCCCCACTCTTACGCCGTTTAGCACTCGCAATAGTATTAGCAATTTTCGCTTTTCTTGCTTCTTCTGCCGTAGCGTATTTTTTAGGGCGACCACGCTTTTTTATTTCATTAATAACCATAGTAATATTTTCTTCTACTGGTTTTTTTGGAGGACGACCACGCTTTTTCTTATCAGGTTCAACCATAAGGATATTACCTGCTAAATCTTGAACTGGGACAAAATTATTCTTTTTCACCATTATTATATATATTCAACTATATAATAATTTCCATTATTACCATAATATTTGGTCGGCATAATAACCAGCACTTCCTTCTTTTGTTCTATCTTTTTTGTGCCTAATTTTATATAATCTACGCCTATCATCAGCATATTCTTTACCTTTTTCAGCAATATAAGTTGGATAATCACCATACCCTTTTGCCCCTATACTTAAAATAAACTGCTTATTGTAATCAAAAACATCAATCTTTTTTTTAGGATTAGTTGATGGTGCTATTTTCACACCTAATTTTTCTGCTTGTTTGTAAGAGTATGGTTTAATATCATACAATCCCTTACCTTTAAAAGCAGGTAGGTTTTTATCACCTTTGTATTTTTGTTTTAAAAGTATTTGTTGTAATAGATTTTCAGGGTCAATCTCGTCAGGCGTTAGAGGAGTATTTTTATTTATTCGCTTGGTAGGTCTATAAACAGGATATTCTAAACCACCAATATCCTTCCAGTTTTCCTTGAACCAATTTGTTAAACCACTATTATCTTTTTTACCACTATAAGTTCCACCCATCTCTTTATATCGTTTAACTAATTGTCCGCTACGATAAGCAGAGTGATTAGGATATTCTTGATACACAATTCGCTTTGCCTTTTCATACAATTCAGGATTATCTATTATACTCGGCATACCTATATATTATTGAGATTATTTAATTCTACTTCACTATCGCTATTTAATAACCTTGTTGATACGGATACTTGTAATGATGATGGTAAGGGACATAATTTATCCTCAACTTTTTTAGACAAAGCATTACTGCTTTCAGTTAATTTACAATATACATTATAACACTTTTCTAAATATTCTTTTGCTGGTATAGGTCTGTGTTCCTTTGCTAAACTTAAAGTTTTAAAAATATCAACTGATAATAAGTAATAATCTCGTTGTGAAATTAATTCACTTTCCATACTTTTTTGTATAGTTAAATACAATTCTATTGAACCAATAATAGAGCAAACTAACGCTAATAAGCAGGTAATCATACTAATAGCACCTTGTTCTATATAAGGTTGTAATCCCACACTCACAATTGAGTTTATACCTGAAAGCACAATCACAGGCAATCTGTAATATTTTAGATTTTCTTTTAGAGCAAAGTAGCGTTTCTTGTGTTCCTTTGATAATATCACACTATTTATTCGTATATTTTCTAATACACTTTCTATATCAGCACTCCAATCGTTTTCCATTACATTATAGTTAGATTTAATCATCTAACAATTGTATCTTATAATAAGTTCCGTTCAGTTTAATTCGTAAGTGTTGTCCTGAATTACCACCAGCACCTGTGCTTTGTAGGTTTGTTCCAGTTAATACCAAATCACCAGTCGTATCATTCACTTCTAACTCAATAGACCCATTCGTATAACTGCTTGTATCAATTAAAAAAGGCAGATTTGCTTGACTATCAGTAGCAACTATTTTATTTTGACCTCCTGTTCCAGTATCACTTTGAATTAGAATACTTTTTTCAGGACTACCAAAATCTCTTTTTAATTGTAGGAAAGGACTATCTACATTATTGTTTAATTGTGCGGTAGTAATAAATCCACTTCCATCTGTATTAGAAATTGTTATATCTTCGTAGGTTTGAATATTAGTTTTATTTTCAGCGTAGAGTGTTCCTTGTGCGATGCGAAGACCATTATAACTCAATTGTGAGAACTGACTTGATGATACACCAGTATAATTAGTTCCTTGTGCCGACATCAAACCAGCATATCCACCAGCAGTTGTTCCAATAACAAGATTATTAGCATTAGAAGGAATACGCAAATTACTATTAACATTACAAACGGCAGTCGTTCTTGGTGATATATCAATTTGACCTGACCCACTTGGAGCAGAAGTTCCGTCTATTGTGATATTACCAGTAGAAGTTTTAATAGCGTTTCCGTTCATATCCAAAGGTCTATAAAAGTTATTCTCATTATCAGCACCATTCAATCTCATAACTAAACTACTTGTTCCATTCACACAGGTATAAAAATCTAACGCTCCATCATCACTCGCACCAGCAGAAGTATTTGTAATTAAGCATTCTATCTTACCAAATAAGGTCTTTGTTCCAAGATAATTTTTTGCGTAAAAACTTTCACTTAAAATTATATCGTTTTGAACTGCGTTTCTACCGCTTTTATAATATTCAACAGAAGGAACACCAGTCGTATTTCCAGCAGTAGCGTTAGAGTTATTGAGGGTTAATTGAGGATTTGTATAACCAATACCACTATCAGTAAGAGATATTTTAGCGTTCGCCCCAGTAGCACTATTACCAGCGTCTAAAACTTGCTGTAAAGTATTTGATGCTCCCACGCTTGTAGGTGTAATTGTTGTAGTATTAGTTCCATCTGTGATGGTAATTGATGGCGTAGAATTATTAATTATAACCTGTTTCGCAGGTGTAGAGGAATTGGTTGAAGTATAAGTTCCTGATTGAGAAAGAGTTGAGGCACTTACAGCACCCAAAGTAGAACTACCTGATACTATAAGATTGGGTATGCTTTCTGTTCCTTGACCTACTGGAAACTTTAAATATAGTGCGTCTGCTTCTTCTTGGGTTAATAATCCTCCTCTTGATGACGCCCAGTAAGAAGGAATAAATATACTCGTTTTGGGAAATAAAGGTGCGACTGAACTACTCATAATATTATATAATAACAATATATAATAAGTTTAGATGAATAATTCAATAACTAACGACTTTTATATTTACTCTATAAAAAACTCTTTGTCTAAATCGTTGTGTGAGGAAATCATAAGTAGGTTTGAATTAGAGGATAAAAAGAGAGCAGGAATTACTTATAGTGGTGAGGACAAGAATGTAAAAGATACTTTGGATTTTCACTTATCCGCCAATCCTGATGCGTGGAGGGATATTGATAAAGTATTAACTAACGAGTTGAGTAAAGCGTTAAACGAATATTTTGATTACATAAATAAAGATATTAGTATATTGATTTGTAAGAATGTAAAGGATTTGGGGTTTCAAATACAGAAATACGAAAAAGGTGTAGGTAAGTATGTTTTTCATAACGACCATCAAGTATATCATCAAGAAAGAATGGATAGAGCAATTACTTATATTTGGTATTTGAATGATGTTGAGGAAGGTGGAGAAACCAGTTTTTTTAATAAAGGTAAGGTAAGAGCAGAGCAAGGTAAATTAGTTTTATTTCCTTCGTGTTGGACTTATCCACATTCAGGATTGATGCCTATTAGTCATCATAAGTATATCATAACAGGTTGGGTGTTAAAATCCGTAGGTTCTAATTTTGAACCCTAATAACATACTTAACTACACTAAAAGGTGGTAGTAAATCTGCTGAACTACCAGCACCACCAGCACTAATAGATAAAGTAGCAGTAGTATAAGCAGTAAAGTTTTTAAAACTTGGAGCATTACTGGGGTAATTTTCACCTCTATTTGCTTCGTTAAATTGTGCGTTTTCTATCATATTAGCAGGATTAATAGAAACATTATGATTATGACTTACTAATTGTCCGCTTGTTAGATTTCTATTACCACCTGAACTAACCGCTGTTCCTTGATAAGTAGCAGTTAAAACACCTGTATTATCAGCACCATAAGGAGATTTACCCAAACAATTTGGAACATTAAAATTATCACCTGACCCACCATAAGTATATCCAATAAATCCAAATAAATCAGGATAAGTAGAGGTAGGATAAGAACTTCCATCACACCAAACCCACTTATCAGGTAAGGTGTCGCCAGTAAATAAACTTATTTGTCCTATAAAAGCAACTTGGTTTGTTGTTGAACTGCTACTACTACTATTCTCACCAATATCAGTCCAATTTTCAGGTATAAATATAGGTAGTGGAAATAAAGGTGAAGGGTTTGATATTGAGGTTTCCGCCATAATTATATTATAAGTATATATTAAATTGCCCTTATAACATAATTACAAACAAAGAAAGGTAATAAATAATCAGTTCCACTACCAACATACCCCATATTTGAATTGACTGCTAAACTTGTTCCATTCACATTAATAGGTGCGAGAGGATTAAAGATATACGGACCAACTCCATTACTGGTTTGATTAAATCCAACATTCGTCGCCATCTGTGCTGGTGAAATACTAATAGAGTGAGAATGCGTTGCTATTTGATTACTTGATAGTGTTTTATTACCTCCTACATTAACAGAAAATCCATTATAATTTGTAGTCAAAGATGAGGTTAAATCAGCACCAACAAAAGTTTTATTTATAAGATTAGGAACTGAAAAATTATCACCTGACCCACCATAAGTATAACCAATTAAAGCGAATAAAGAAGGGTAATCAGCGGTAGGATAAGAAGTTCCATCACACCATAAAAAATTAGAAGAAGGTAAAGTTGTTCTCGCAACCATAAGTATTTGCCCTAAAATTGATGATGTTGTAATTATTGTATTATTAGTAGTAGTAGCGGTTTCTGTATTAACCCAATATTCAGGTATAAAAATAGGTGCGTTAATAATAGGTGTAGGATTTTCTGGTCTTGTTCCCATATTGATTATATTATAGATAGATATTTAATTTGCTCTTATTATGAAATTAGAAACAGAAAAGGGTGGTAATAATTCATCAGTTCCACCAGCATTACTCGCTGTTCCAGTATAAGTAGATTGTCCGTATAAAGCAGTTTTAACAATATCACCACTACCAGCACCTATACCTTGAATTGCGTTATTTTGACTGAAAGACACCAACATAGGAGTTGTAGGTGATATATCTATACTATGAGAATGCGTTGCTAATTGATTAATACTCATAACTCTATTACCACCTGAAACAACAGACGAACCTGCGTAAGTAGTTCCAATATTCGCTGTATTATCAGTTCCCACAGGGGTTTTACCACATAAATTAGGAACTTCAAAATAACTTGCTCCATTCCAAGTAGCACTCGCAACGGCATAACCACTTGGCGTAGCACTAACATAAGTAAAAGTTCCAGCACTAACAGAAGAGGTTTGAGTTGAGGTTGTGCTATTACATAACATTCCAATAGTGCTTCCCCAACTATTACTTCCACCAAATACATTACCGCTTGACGAATAGGTTAAAATTAATTTAATAGTATAAGTTGATGATGTTGGTTGAACTGATGGTGTAAAACTCATAGTATAATTACCAATAGGAGAACTGCCGTTAAAAGTGATAGGTGTAGAAGTATTGGAAACCGAATATACGAGAGGATTAACTCCACCTGACGCTAAACTTGCTGTTCCAGTATCAAATAAATTACCATCTTTATAAACCTCATAAGTAGCGACAACAGATAAATTGATTTGTAAAGTTGCTATCCCAAAAGGAGAAAAAGACCCAGTAAAAGTAGTAGATACAGGTGTAGATAGTGTATAATTATTTGGAGAACCTGATGAAGTATTACTTGGTATAACAATAGTCCAAAAAAGTTCGCTTGAAGAGTTAGTCCCTGATGGTAAATCTTTTGTGGTATTTAATTGGGGAGAATAGGTAATATCAGTTCCTGCTGATGTTGATGACGATGCTGGGTCAGGGTCTATAAAAGTTCCATAACTATATCCTATTACGGCAAATAAATCGCTATACAATAAACTATCGTATCCAGTTCCATCGCACCATAACCAATTAGCAGAAGGTAGGGTTGTTCCTTGATAGGCAATAATTTCTCCAACTATTTTTGTGCTTATTACTGATGGTGTAGTGGTTGAAGTTGATGTAGTAATATCAGTCCAATTTTCAGGTATGAATACAGGCAAATTAAATATTGGTGATGGATTTTCAGGTTTAGTCGCCATTCTTGAATATAATATAGTGGTATATTATTTTCTATCAGTTATATATATTATGCCTCCAAAACAGCAAAAGAAAGCAGAGTTAGTAGATTGGTATAAAAAAATACCTGAAAGGTTCTTGCTAAAATCTCATAACCCTCACTACGAAACACACCATATTAAATTACCTTTTCGTATGATTATTATGGGTTCGTCAGGAAGTGGAAAAACTCAAACACTTATGTCGTTGATATACAATATGCCTGATACTTTTGAAAATATTTATATCGTCACGAAAAATAAGGACGAACCTTTGTATAACTTTATTGATGAGAAACTGGGTAAGAAAGGGTTGAAGATGATGGAGATTGATAAAGATGGATTACCTGATTTAGATAAACTCAATAAGGAACAGCAAACTTTAATAGTTATGGACGATTTAGTAGGTGAAAAGAACCAAAAACCGATGGAGCAGTTCTTTTTAAGAGCAAGAAAGAAAAACGCAAGTTTAGTGTATATTACGCAGTCCTATTATGCTGTGCCGAAGATGATTAGAAATAATATGACTTACTTAATAATAAAACAAATTAGTAGTATGAAAAACCTTACGATGATTGCTCGTGAGTTTGATTTGGGAATGAGTAAAGATACGCTTACCAATATGTATAAGGACGCAACTGCCGAAAAAAAGAACTTTCTTATGATAGATTTAGAAGCAGACCAGCGTGATAGATTTAGGAAAGGTTTTAACGATATTTATGATATTGAAGATGAAGAAGAGGAGAAATAGCAATATTGTTATGACTTTTTCGCAACAATTTTTTTATTTTTTTTTCTCACAATAAAATATAAAACAGAATGAGCGGAACTGGAAGTTTGATGATACGAAATCTACGAAACCCAAGCGACTACTCAAAGGGGGTTATGACGCAAGACGAGTTGCTCCGTATAGCAATTGCGAACGATGCGAATGTCGCACAAGCGAGAGCAGGTTTCCAGCGTGGCGAGGTTCAATCACTCAACCCACAGCAACTTAAATCTCCTGCTGAATTACAAGCAGATATAGCACTACAAGAAAAAACAGCGTTGGATAATCTCTTACGATTATTCCAATATAGAGAGGCAAGTGCTATTATTGCCGAACTTACACCTGACGAGGTATTTACTATGAACCAATCGTTCCCACAGATAGAGCGTGAGATTAATAGACGCTTTGCGAAGGGTCTTTTGTCGCCAACCTTTTTTGTAGAATATTTGAGAAAGTTTAAGGAAGAATTGGAACAATCCAAAGGAGTTTCTACTAATTTATCCTCTATTACTAACAAGTTTAACGCTTTGACTGATAATATTAACGATATTAGGGCAATTCTACCTACAAAAAACCAGTTTGCTAATTTACAGGACTTTTTAGAAAACGAAATAGATAGATTACCTCGTATGGTTGTAGCACCGCTATTGGATAGAATACAACGCTTACAGAATGCTATACCTTCCAACGAAGAGTTTAGAAAAGTGAGTGCCGAGCAAGAATTAGGGCAGTATGAAACTCTTAATCTTCTACAAAATATTACTGCTAATATGCCTACGCAAGTTCAAGTCCAAAGAATAATACAGGATATTAATAGTGGTAGAGTTGATATTATGTTAGGAGTTCAACAAATAGAAGAGGCAATATCAGGTGTAAGCGACGCTCAACTTGACGCTTTGGACGATTTGAAACGAGAAATTGCTGAAAGTAGTAGTGCTGGTATAAGAGGTGGTGAGAATATTGATATAATATCACAGGTAGTAGTAGGCACAAGAGCAGTTCCACGATTAGCAGTAGCAAGAGCAGTATTAGCATCAGGAACACCAAGCACAACACAGAATATTTATATTGTAGGTGAGGTAGGTAATCAAAAACTTACTCTTGCTGAATTGAAGGCACTATTAGTAAGGGAAGATGGTTTTAGAAATTGGTATGCTACGAATGTTGGCGGTGTTGCTAATTTGAGTAATTTGAAGGATTATATACTAACAAACGCTTTACAAGCACCAAGTTCCGCTATGAGTGATGCTACTGATAAGGAAACTTTTAATACAGAAAAAAGTGGTTTTGGTTTGAAAGCAAAGAACGGCAGAATTAGGACTAAAAAAATTGGAGCAGGAGTTAAATATGAACCTGAACCTACATACAGGCAATTTGGTAAGTATGTTATTAATATGCCTCAACTAAAAGAGCGTGATATTTTGAATGTAAAGTTCCCCAGTTTAGGTCGTATTCCTCAATTTAAACCAACGCCTATTAGTGATGTGATGAAGGATTTTATTTTAGAACTATTAGATACTGGAAAAGTAAGTAATCGTATTTACGAACAAATCCCTATTGAGGAAAGACAACTTTTTGAAAAGATTGCTACTGGTGCTGGTATATTGAACGCTTTGAAGTTGAAGCGAACTATTAGCAACGAGGATAAAGAAGATAATGATAGATTTACTCTTTTGAAAGGAGAATATTTAGCAGGAAATAATAGCGTTGCTTTGTTAAAAGAATTAAGGAAATTAGTAGTTAAGTTTATGTCGCAGGGCAAAATATCCAAACAAGATGGAATGAACTTACTTATTGAATTATCTGTCTAATTCCTACTTTTAGAAAAAGTAAGAAGCAAAACTTATTGATTTTATTTTATATTGTATAATATATATAATATGAGAACTCTTATCGTGAATAGTAGTAATGTGGTTGCTAACACAAATAATTCGGTTTATAAATACAATTTCCCTGCTGGTAATGTGGAGTTTAGTAAAGGACAAAAATTAGCACTTGGGTCAATACAGATGTATTATTCAACCTTTAATATTACGGCATCACAGGGCAACAATCAGTTTAGTTATATTTGGGTTGATGGTAGAGAAATTACAATTACTATCCCTGATGGATTTTATGAGATTGCTACGCTCAACGATTTTTTACACTTCTGTATGGTTCAACAAGGACACTACCTTTTAGATAGTGCTGGAAATTACTATTACTTTATTACTCTCGTTGTTAATACTTCTACTTACCAGATTGATGTAAATTGTTTTCCTATTAGTTTAGCGACCTACCCTGTTGCTTCTTATACTATTGGAACTTACACCTCATCAACCATCACAACTTCTTCACCTGCTACACCTGTATATTGGAGCAGACCTACAAATCCAATTACACCTATGTTAAGAATATTAGCAAACAATTTTAGAAATATTGTTGGGTTTTCTGCTGGTTATTATCCACAGGGAGCAACTGGTTATGCTTCTACACCCCCTACAACTGCCCTCGCCCAAGCAACTATTACTAACTCACCTTCCTCTACTACCTTTTCTATTACCTCTATTGTTGGAACTACTTTAACCACTACTGGTTCTCCTGCTCTTTTAGCAGGTATGGTTATTTCAGGCACAGGTATTACTGCTGGAACTTATATTGTATCAGGTTCAGGAAATAGTTGGTTGGTTTCTGTATCACAATCCGTAGGTGCTATTACTGGAACTTTTTATGCTATGACTGCTTCTCAATCTCCAAGTTATTCTACAATTCAAACTTTTAGTTCTACTTCTGTTCCACAAGTATCTCCTCTATCGTCTTATGTATTGACTTGTAATTTATTGAATAACAACTTTGCTATTCCTAACTCGCTATTGTATAGTTTTTCACCACAAGCAACTTTCGGTTCTCAATTTACGATTGCCCCAAATCAGTATAGTTTTATTGATATACAACCAGGACAATATAACTCTTTTCAAGTATCCTTTTTAGACCAAAATAATATCCCAACTAATCTACAAGATAGTAATTTAGTAATATTGTTAATCATAGCAGATAAGGGTGAATTGGAAGGATTAGCAATATAAATCCTACTTTTAGAAAAAGTAAGAAGCAAAATAAAGTATTTATATAATATATAGTATGTATATTCACAGGTTAGGTTCAACTACAAGTGGAGCAGGTTTAAGAACAAGTATGGGTATTAGTAAAAATCACAATATAGCAAGAAGTAATAAAAGAACTATGGGTTCAGGTTTAGTGCCTGAAATCTACGAAAAGGGTATGGTTCAACGAAAGAGTGATATTTTGCGTAATTTGAAAATCGCCCAACCAAAAGTTCCAAAAAAATATATATCTTTTGATGTTTAGGGTAGAAAGATTTAGCAATACGATACAAAAAAATATATTTTGTATAGTATATATATAATGGATAATCTTGTCTTTGAAGAAAGCATCAACACGGAGGTTTCGTCCAGTGAGTTCGTTGATAAGCAGTGGTTGTATGTGAATGATAATAACAACGGCAGTTATTCAGGGCAAATTGTTTTAGACACAACTTCCCTTTCTAACAGCGGTTCTTATATCAATTGGAGTGAGGCGTTTATTGCTATGCCTTTGGTTCTACAAGCAGAAGGTTCTGCTACTGCTATTACAGCGTCAAATAGTTTGGATTACCTTATGGGTATGAAGAACGGATTTTGGCAGATTTTACATAGTATGTCGGTTGAGTTCAATAACGGCAGTATTATACAGCAAACTCCTTTCTTGAATGTGTTTTGTTCCTTTAAGAACCTTACCAGTTGGTCGCAAAACGATATTCAAAACTGGGGTGCTGTCTGTGGTTTCTGCCCTGATACAGCAAGGTCTTGGTTGTATAACAACAACTCTACCGCCAACTCCCTTCTTAACTTTATGAATACAAGCGGTCAAGGTTTCTGTAATAATCGTGTCGCTCCTTATGTTTCAGTTTCTTCTTACGGATATTGGAGTGGTTCTTTTGTTTGTGCGTCAGGTGCTACTGCCGTCACCGCTATTACAACTTCGTCAGGTCAATTGTCCGTTGGTATGATGGTTGTAGGTGCTGGTATTACTGCTGGAACTTATGTTAGTGCTATTGTGTTTGCCGCAGGTGTTCCTTCAACTGCTACTCTATCTGCCGTCACCACAGGTGCTTTAACCAATACTCTTCCTCTTACTGGTCTTAACCCTCTATTACAGGTCAATATTGATACTCCTGCTGGTGATGATAGTGATAATCTACGCCAACTTTATAACGCTGGTTTAGCACAGCGTATCGCTTGGTTGAACTACTCACTTTCTAACTTGGGTTCTGCCGTCACCCCTACACTCGCAAACTCTTTAACTTCTAACCAAGTTTCTTTACTCGCTGGTTCGTCAGGCACATCAACCACTTCTGTTGCCTCTTCCTCTGCTTATAACCAAATCTTCCAGTCATACGTCCAAAAGGCATCAACCACTCGCTCTATTGTTTTTGACGCTGTTATTCGTCTTAAAGATATTGCTGACTTCTACCAAAAGTGTCCTCTACTCAAAGGTTCTACTATGCGTATCTACCTTAACACTAACCAAGTTTATTTCACTATTGGTGCTGTCGCTCCTGTGGTAAGTGGTGCTGTATCCACTACTGCTGGTTCTGCTGGTGCTTCGCTCGGTCAAACTCAAACTGGTTGTATCGCACTAACTTCTACCCCTGTTATTTTGGGCGGTGGTGGAACTAACCCTGTGATGGTTTCCTCTGTTGATATAGGACAAGGTGCTTCTAATCTCGTTCCTGTCGCAAATACTACTCCTTCTGCTCCTGAAAGCGTTAAGATTGGTTTGTCTATTGTTAGAACTCAATTCTTATCAGGACAATTCACTTCCTCTGTATCCGCACCAGTGACGAGCGTTCGCCTATACGCACCTGCCTACACTATGTCGCCAATCGCAGAACAGCGTTATTTGTCGCTCACACCTACCAAGAAAATTGTGTATAACGATTTGTTCCAATATTCTTTTACTGGTGTAGCATCAGGACAGACATTCTCTTTCCTCGTGACGAACGGCATACCAAATATTCGTGGTATTTTAGTAATTCCTCTGCTTCCAAAGGCGTCAAACGGCGTTGCTTCAACCTACGCTTCTACTACTCCTCTTGCTGGAACTACTACTTCTTCCCTTCTTTCACCTTTCGCTACTACTGGTGGAACTCCTGACCCTATTTCTCTTACAAACTTCCAAATCCAAATTAGTGGTAAGAACTTGTTTATCAATAATCTCCAATACGATTATGAAACCTTCTACGAGCAACTTGTTTCTTCTAACCAGTTGAACGGCAGTTTGACTACTTCTCTATCGTCAGGTCTTATTGGTTTTGCCGAGTTTGAAAGTTTATACAGATACTACTACGGAAACGCTGGTCGCTCCATTCCAAGTGAAGATGGTGTCGCAAAGGCAGTCCAAGTATCAGGTGTTAATAACTCCCCACAGACAATAGATTTTATGGTCTTTATTGAGTTTGAACGCCAAATTGTCGTAGATGTAAGAACAGGTGCGAGAGTTCAGTAAATAAGTAATAAATAAATAGAAGTTTTTATAAATCTGTTTTTGTTAAAAGTGTGAGAAAACAATAGCATATCTCGTGTTTAGCAATATTTTTTTTAGATTTTTATATATACCAATATATATAAGAATGGAAGTTATGAATGTGCCTCAATCAAGAAGCAGAATTAGTATCGCTCCAAGTATGGTTAAGCGTCCTATGGGTGGTAAAAGAGGTATGCGTAATCCTCCTGCTATGGAAGGAGAAGGTTTTATGGATGTTTTAAAATCCGTTGGAAAAGCAGTTGCCCCAGTCGCAATTGATTTAGCAAGTAAATACGCCAAAGAACGATTAAGTGGTGGTATGGCGTTGCCTATTAATCTATCACCAGCACAAAAACGCTCTCTTAAAAAGGGTGGTGCTATTACTATTAAACCAGAGATGGTTAGTGATGTAGCAAATCAGGCACTCGCTATGCTTCCTGCTTCCGCCAAAAAGGTTTTAGGGTCTTTGAGTAAGAATAAAGGTGTTAGGTTTGCTCTTAAACAAGGTGAAGATGTAATTGATAGAATGACTGGTAAAGGTCTTTTTGATGTTCTCAAATCGGTTGGTAAGGTTGTTGCTCCTATCGCAATTGATTTAGCAAGTCAAGAAGCAAAGCGTCGTGTAGGTGGTGGAACAAAGAAGGGTATGATGCGTAAAACCGCACGAAAAGCATACGAGGAAGGTGAAGGTGTGTTTGATGTTCTCAAATCTGTTGGTAAAGCAGTTGCTCCTGTTGCGATTGATTTAGCAAGTGATTACGCCAAGAAGCGAGTTAGTGGTGGAAGAATGCGTAAGATGCCTATGAGTATGGGTTGTGGTTCTCCTTATGTTTCCGCTCCTTATAAGCAAGTTATGGATTTAGGGTTAGAGAATGGTGGAAGTATTTTCCCTGCTGGTGGTGCTGGTATTTATCCTGCTGGGCGATATGGTAGTGGAATGCCTATTCAGTTAGGAAATCCTTATATCAATCCAGCAAGTCCTGCTATGAACCCCTTTATACCTACTCGTGGTATTCAATCTTACGACCCTATTGGTAAGAAAGAAGGAAGAGGCAAGTTTGGTTCTTTGGTTGGTTCGGTTTTAGGCAATTTTTTACCTTTTTAATTAATATAAATTAAATAATTAGATATTTAATATATTATTTACGAAAATTAGTATTTAAAGAACTAATATATCTAATATATATAATATGAGTAAATCGTATAAAACGCCTCCGCCTTCGTATTTTCACCGCCTTGTGAAACCTGCTAATCGTCCTTATGTATTTATGGGCGACCTTAATGAAAAACTTTATGAACCAACTATTATTGAGAAGTATGGTGATGTTAAACGCAACAATACAACTTTAAATAATATTATGAAAGTTTATGACTGGGAGAATGATAAGAACAAAATTGAGTTGAAATCAAGAAACAACGACCATCACTATTACGATACAACTATGATTGGATTTAATAAAGTTGAGGCGTGGGGTAATGATACAACTGATAAAAGATATTATTTTCTGTTTGGTTTTTTAGATGGATTGTATGAGTGGGAATTAACCCAAGAAAACTATGATGCTATTGGTGGAGAAGATGCTGTTAGAGAAGGTATTGATTATGGAGATACTGAATACACACCTTTTAAACCAAAGAAATTACACCTATATATACCAATTAATAAACTGGTTAATATTAATGATGTTGGTTGTATTGTTCCTGATGATTTAGTAAGTAAGAGCAAAAGAAAACAAGTAAGTAGGTGTTGGTTAAACTTATAAATAATATTATGTATGTATATACTATATAATATGATTACCAATTTTGATATTGAGGAAATAGCAAAGGGACTTAAACTGCCTATTATTGGTGTGTTTAGCAAAGATAAATTACCACAGCGTCGTAGTGTAGGTTCTTATTATATTAATATGGAAGACCACGATAAAGGTAGTGGAACACACTGGGTATTCGCTCGTATTTTTCCATCAGGACACGCTATTTATTTTGATAGTTTTGGAATTAGTCCGCCAGAGCAAGTTAGAGATTTTCTTAAACCCTTTGCTCCATTCCCTTTTTCTAATAGACAAATACAAGATGTTGAGAGTGAAAATTGTGGTAGGTATTGTATTCTTTGTGATTACTTCTTTACTTACCAAGTTAAATCCAAATTAAAAACTAATGATATGGTCGCAGAATGCTTTGATGATTTTTTAAACTCGTGGTCTATTGATACAAAAACAAACGATAAAATATTAAAAGAAAGAATAAATAAATTAGGTTGAAAAGGATTTAAATATTGTAATATTATATATATAACTATGGAAGAACAAACAGAAACCAAAAATTATTATACTCCTGCTGTTAAGAAGGCAATTATGACCTATCGTGAGAAGAATATTGAAAAGTATAATGAGTTCCAGCGTAATTATTATCACACCAAGAAAATTGATGAAGAGTGGAACGAGAAGTTTAAGGAAAGATGCCGTATTGCTAATCAAAAGTATCGTGAGAAGAAGCGTGAGAACTCACCACCAGCACAACGAGGCAGACCAAGAAAAGCAACTTTAATTTGTGTATAAAATTGAAACGCTTTTTATATTTTTTTTAGTTCGTAATTATTTAGGCGAATTAAAAAAAAAATTGAAACGGATTTTAGCGAAAAATTGAAAGATAATTTAGCGAAAAATTGAAACGGAATTAAAAGAATATCTAATATATAATTTAGTAAAAAAAGGATTTAAAAAGAAAATATATAGTATATATATAATAGAATGGCGAACCGAATTAATATTAAGACCGAGTTGGGATTTTACGGATTTAGGGGACAACAAGCGACAAGACCAAGATGGAATGCTATTGCTACTCAAATTGGAATTAGACCTACTACGCAACGCTTCGCTAATATTACTGATAATAGCAATAAGTCAAGCAAGGTTTATAAAGATTTTGTGAAGGCAGTTAAGCAAAACATCAGGGACAAATATACTACCGATAATCAAACTATTATCCAGCAATATACCTTTACTTACCGAATTAGATTTAAGGAAGATAAAGGACGCTGGGGAAAGTGGATTAATAGAACTTATAACGGACAAGTTCAAGGTAGAAGATATGGTATTAACGAAAGTGTAGCACAAAACCAGCAAGACGAAATAAACAGATTGGAAGAAAGTAATGCGGAGGTTGATGATATTAGCGAACCTAATTTAGGGCAACCAACTATCGTTCCTATCGTAGGAGGAAAACTCGTAGCAAAGGGAGTTAGAGTTGCTCGTATGAGAAGAGTTGGTGCTTTAAAGTTGGATTTGGATTATGTAGGAGATACTACTTGGGATTTGAACCAAGATACTTGCGTTTATGATTATATATTTCACAAATACGCTGGTAAATCAGGTTTTAAGAAAGTTATTCCTGCTGATGACCGAGAACGAGCATACGATAATCTTGACGGATTATTTAACTGCGATGAGTTCCCTAATCCAAGAGAAGAAGGGGTTTGTGTAGAACAACTATTATCGTTTTGTGAAAAGTTTGATATTGGAATGATTGCTTTGGATAAAAACGAAAAGTTAGTTCAATACTACAAATCTAATAACAGACAACACCCTCCGTTGATATTTATATCTTGTAATAATCACTTTTACCCAATTGAAGATAAAAACAAAAGATTATCCGTTTCTGCTGTAAATAGAGAAGCAGATAAACCTGATGAAGAAAAACAAAAGTGGGTTAGTGAGGACTTTGCTTTTGAGGATAAAGTTGGTAAGGACAAGGAAAACGATAAAATTGTTTATCCAGCAGAAGACGAACCAACTGGAAACGATTTTGCTATAAAAATTATTAATCAAACAAAAACTTTACCAAATCCAAAATCTTTAAGGGTTGATGAAAATACCATACAAAGATTTAAAATTGGCGATACTATTTATTTAACCGAGCGACCTGAAAAAGCAGTATTAGAATATTGCGGAGCAGATTATCAGGGGCAATCAGTTAATTCGTTATTGATGGATAC
>JACCDO010433754.1_pt1 | contig 21640 bp, 17 predicted proteins | sample 7446101 | NCBI WGS metagenome assembly JACCDO01 (sample SAMN15323440, study PRJNA562643) | freshwater metagenome | isolation source: river surface water | place: USA:Blue River Watershed | collected 2017-08-16
ATGGAACCTTTCTTGGAACCTTTTTTGGAGGATTTCTTGGAAGCTTTTTTAGAACCTTTCTTTTTGCCTCCAGTTTGGGGTTTAGGATCTTCAGCACCTCCTTTCATAGAACCTTTCTTGGAACCTTTTTTGGAGGATTTCTTGGAAGCCTTTTTAGAACCTTTCTTGGAGCCTTTCTTTTTTCCTCCAGTTTGAGGTTTAGGATCTTCAGCACCTCCTTTCATGGAACCCTTTTTAGAACCTTTCTTGGAAGCCTTTTTAGAAGCCTTCTTGGAGCCTTTCTTTTTTCCTCCAGTTTGAGGTTTAGGATCTTCAGCGCCTCCTTTTTTGGAACCTTTTTTGGATGATTTCTTGGAAGCCTTTTTAGAACCTTTCTTTTTGCCTCCGTTCATAGAATGAGGTTTAGGATCTTCAGCACCTCCTTTTTTGGAACCCTTTTTAGAAGATTTCTTGGAAGCTTTCTTAGAGCCCTTCTTTTTGCCTCCACCAACTAAGGGAGTGGTAGTAGCAGCACCAGAAACAGTTTCTGTTATAACAAGAGTTTTGGGTTCAGCAGCACTAGCAGCATAAGTAAATGTTTTACTAGTGTTACTAATAGTATTAATTATTTTATGAAATTTGCAAGGCAAAGTCATAAGTGCTGCTTTAACTGTATCAGGGTATTTAAGGTCAACAGCAAGTTCAGCGTCTAAAGGAATTACAGGATCAGTACCAATTTGAACTTTATTAAAAGACATTTGATTATATATTATAAACTATATATTATTTTTTTAAAACTAAATATTTTTCGTTCACAATTTGGTTCCCTGAACTGTTTGCAAATGAAAAATCTGGTGCTTTACCAGGTTTACCCGAGGGATTATATTTAAATTTCCTTTTTCCTCTTTTAAACATTTCTAAACCTTCTAAAAGTGCAGTTCTTTTAACATCTAATGGAATACCATAACATTTAAATGTAAAATCTTTAAATGGTGAATCATCAAGAACTGTAATATTCTTTTTAGTTAAATAAACATTTCTTAATTTATAAAATTTTCCAATAATTTTTTTTAACAAATCAACATTTTGATTATTACGATTTATATAATTATAATAGTACTCAAAAAATAAATACATCATCACTAAGTTATAAGTACCAAAATGTGTTTTCTTTTTATCGGAAAAATTATAAACAATACATCTATGGTTATTTCCATATAACTTTAAAATTAAATTTCCATTATAATAATACTCAATTCTCCTATCTAAAAACTCACAAAAAGGATAATATTCTTTAGTTGTAATTTTATTACCAAATTTATGGACTAAATGTTTATAAATGTGTTTACCATCTTTTTCAAGTTCAGTACTAATTAATTCATAATATGGAATATCAGTAACAAGTTTATCAGAAACTTTTTTTGCAAAATAATTAAAAGCGTAAATACCTACAACAATTAACTTTGATTTTTTAATAAATTTTTTAACGTACTTTAATACATCTACGTTATCTGATTTTTTAGTTTGCAATGGAGATTCATAATGTTTATCATCAATTGGATAATATTTTAATATTTTTTGAAAACGCTTTATTGATTTGTCAATTCGCCAGTATGATGTCATTGGGTCTGTTAAAACTCTATAAGCATCAACTAACATAAAATGAGGTTCTGCACATTTTATACCCTCTATTTCAACTACCGGTAAATTATTAAAAACATGTTGGGGCATATAAGATATATCACAATAATTATCGAAATTTACAAATATTTTATAAGTTTCGCCATGTAAACCTTCTTTTCCCTCAATATGTTTAAATCCTTGAGAATATAATTCTTCTGTTAATGCAATCAAATCGCCAACAGGATTTGGTGAATAAAACTCAATATCGGCAATATCAGGCAGGTTATAAAAAGCTCCATCTATTTCAGTATAGAAAACATCATCTGGATTTTTAATTTTAATTAACATGTTTTGAGCAAATCCTCCGTAAACAATTCTTTTATTTTTTTTGATAAAATTTTTAATTGCTTTATAAACATTTGATATTTCAGTTAATGTTGGTTCATAGTATGTTTTATATTCTTTTGCAGACTCATTACGTATTTTATCATAATTTTCTTCTATTTTTAAAAGGTCTTCTTCACGATACATTTTTTATTATATAATCAATTTAGAAAATATATATTGATTTAATTTATTAAATTATATCAGTAGATATTAAGTATTTAATCAGAATCAGTATTTATAATAAATTCTTCATTAATGTTATCCGAGCCTTCTGAGTTTTCCAATGACTCTGTAGAATTTGTAGAATTTATAAACATATCTTCATAACTATTTGAAGCAAAATAATCTCCATAATAATTTTCATGTTGATATTTTTTAATAAAATTTTCCCATGTTAATTCGTCTTTTAGAAATAATTCAAACATAATTTCATATTTTTTAATAAACAATTCTGGAATTTCAAAACTTGAATTTGAATCTTTACTTGTTCTAAACATATTAAATAGTTTTAAATCATTTTCATAAACATTTTTTGACTCTTCTATTTTTTCTTTTTGTTTTTTCATCAGGTTAATTTTATGTTGTAAATCAATTTTTTGTTTGGCCATTTCAAGAACTACTGGATTAGAATAATCAATATTAACTGATTTTTTAACTGGTTCATTATAGTATATTTTTTCACATTGCACTTTAACTGGAGTAAATTTTTTTGGTTCTGTATTTGATTTAGTTTCAGTTGTTGACATTGAATTTGATGATGATTCATAAGATAAAGTTCCAGTTGTAGACTCAGATGAAGATTCTGAATTTGAATATGTTGTTTCTACATTAAATTTGCAGTTTTCTACATCGGTACATTTTTCAAGGTCAACTTTTTTTGTACACACTTTAAAACAAGAATTAACTCTATAAGTATGTACAAGTGCAAAGTTTTTAATATAATTATTTTGTAAACATGATAAAATGAATGTTTCTGCATCATACATTTTTTTATAAGTTCCAATAATTTTTCCCTCGTATTCGACAAGATAAGAATACATTTATTAAAGATAATTATTAAAGTATCTTTAAATAGTTATAATTAAAAACCTTGTGATAAACAACTAATAAATTATTAATCATCAATTGGTTTTCTATGAGCTTTAAATGCAGAATACCCACGCATCAAGTCAGTTCGCGTTAATAACTTTTTAACAGCATCTTTTGATGCAAAAACTCGACGTGAATGTGCGCGTTTACATCGTGCAAATAAGTTTTCCATGTCACCACCATAATACTTAAATTGTGCATGATATTTAATAAAAAAACCAACCTTGATAGATTTATCAATTTCCCATCCCACTTCATGAACTTTTTTCTTAAAGATTAAAAATAAATCTTCTGGAGTATATGGGTCAATTGTAAATCTAACAGGAAATCTTCTTTCAAGACCAGCATTAAATGCAAAAAAACAAGAATCAATTTCTTCTTTGTATCCGGCAATAATACAAATAAAATCTGTTTTTTTGTCTGTTAAATTTTCATTAATTGTATCAATACATTCTTTTGCGAAAGAATCACGTTTTTCAGCATTCCCAAGAGAATAAACTTCATCAATAAATAAAACACCACCAATCGCACTATCAATAACTTTTTGTGTTGCCTTTGCAGTTTGTCCCAGATATCCTGCAATAAGTTGACTACGAGTTGCTTTAATAAATTTATTATTTTTAAGTATTCCCATTGCTAAATAAATTTTTCCAATAATTTTTGCTACTTCAGTTTTACCAACACCAGGTGGTCCTTGAATAACTGTATGCATCATGTCTTGATTTTTTGAGTCAAAGTTTTGGATGCGGAACAAAATATGATCAACCATATCTTGTTTAACTGATTCCATACCAATCATGTTATTTAGTTCACAAAGTGGTTCAACTAATTTGTTAACTGTTTTTAAATCAATATTATATCTTTTGGTTTCATCATATAATTTACCCAATTCAATTAAATCAACGATGTTTGTAATTTCTTTATCAATAATTATAAGTTCTTTTTGTTCTTCAGGAATTTCATTAATTTTGGAACTTTTTTCATTTAGATAAACATGGTTATTTATTAGTCTGTCAAAATCATCTTCATCATTTTCATCATCATCGTTATAAAAAATAATGTGTGAATTTGGTCTTTTATTGGGTTGGTTACTATAATAATCTTCACGTGACCGTTTATTATTTAGATTATTTGGGTCATTGCCATTAGGATTACTCATTATATTAGAATATAATTTAATTTATTAAACAAACTTTTAAATATTAAATCCCAGTTAAAAACATATTTTTATATAATTGATAATAAAACATGAAAATTATTGCCTGGAATGTTAATGGTATTAGGTCTTTGTTAAAAACAACTTATTTTGATGAATTGGTTAAAGATGAAAATCCAGATGTATTTTGTATGGGAGAAACAAAAATATCATGTCCTTATGATGATGTTGAAGCAGATATTGTTAAAAGATTTCCAAAATTTAAATTTAGATATTGGAGCCCTTGTAAAACAAAGGGAGGATACAGCGGAACAGCTATATTTTGTAAAAAGGAACCAGAAAGTATAGCTTATGGTTTAAAACATAAAAAAACAGATATAGATGATGAAGGACGTGTAATAACCGTTGAATATAAAAAATTTTATTTAATACATGTTTATACACCTAATTCAGGACAAGCTTTAGCTCGCTTAGAATGGAGAACCAAAACATGGGATAGAGCTTTTGAGGAATATATAATTGATTTAAAAAAAACAAAACCAGTAATAGTGTGTGGGGATTTAAATGTTGCAAGGGGACCAATGGATTTAAAAAATCCAAAATCAAACTTAAGAACAGCAGGTTATACAAGCGAAGAGCGCGAATCCTTTGAAAAAATATTAACAAACACAGATTTAATGGATTCATTTAGAAATGCAAATCCAGATAAAATTCAGTATAGTTATTGGTCTTATATGAGAAATTCCCGAGAGAAAAATATTGGTTGGAGAATTGATTATTTTCTTGTTGATAAAAAAATAAATGGAAAAATAAAAACAAGTGAAATTTTAACAAATATTTTGGGTAGTGATCATGCACCTGTAAAATTACAAATATAATATAAAAAATTTAAATTATTCAAGTTTATTATTTCTATATTATATTATATAGTATAATGGATCCTCACATTTTTGTTGCATTAGTTGGAGGTTTATTAAATATGGCTTTATCTGTTACTGTACCATGCTTAGTAAAAAAGACCCAACAACCATTCTTACAAGATGTTAAAAAAGTATTTGAAGTAAATCGTCAAGTAATTATAACAAGTAGTTTAATCGTTGCATTAACTATTTATCTTGCTCTTAAACTTGCCCCTGAACTTGGTTTATCCCTTAATGAAGTAGGTTTAAATCTTGATACTTCATCTGGTTCTGATTTTGGTAGTACTAGATTACCATTAATTGTTACCAGAGAACTTCCTCCTCAATTATCAAATTTAATGAGATTAATGCAAAACTAAATTTTGTAATGGAAAATTAATTTTAAAAATCCTATTAAAAAACTTGTCATAAATAAAAAATAGTTTAGTCTTGATGCTTCATCACGATTTAAGTTTATATTAAAAATTTTATTTATATTTGGTCTAAAAAATTCTGGCGCTTCTTCTTTTTCTGCGGGTCTTAAATCCCATTCACCATATCTAAAATAATGTTCAATACCGGTTAATGTACATTGACCATCCAAGTCGTTCCAATCTAGGAAAATTAAAATAATAAATAATAAATAATATTTTAAATAAGTTACTGGAGTGTATAAATATCCAGTTAGCACATACAATATTAGCAAATAATGAATATATTTTATAATATTTGCAGCAATTTCGCTTATCATCTTAAATATAAATTATTTAAGATAATAATTTTTTTAGTCTATTAATTTCTAATCTAATAAACATAACCAAGTTTCTCCTTTTAATTTAAAACCAATGGTTTCAAGTTCTTTAGAAAAATCTTTTATGTATTTGTCATTTTTAAATGTTAGTTCATAAATTGGATTATCTGATTTATCTTTTTGTTTTTTAGTTAATATGTCTATGCTTCTTCCAACAAGCTTGTTTACTGCTTTAATTTTATGTTTAATTCTGTCTTCAAGGTTAAAAGGAAAAGGATAAACAGGATGGTCAAAAGGAATCATCATATATGTAATTTTATTTCCATCTTTTGTTGTAGAATATTTTTCCAAATACAAAAGTTTGTCTCTTAATTCTAAACAAATTAATTCACGTGTTAATTTATCTATTCTTGCAATCTCATTTTTTGTAATATTTGGCATCATTCTAACAAGTTTCATTAAATATTCTTTGTCTTTTGATGTTGAACACACAGCACCTTTAAATGTTGGAATACCAGTACCACGTTTTTTATCTAAAACTTTTGCTCTTGGGGGTCTGATTTTAAATAAATCTGGTTCATTTGATGCTAATTTATTAAGATTTTTGTCTATAATCCCAACAATGAAATTTTCTTCTCTTTCTTCATAATAATCTAATGTATCATCAAAATTATAACCTTCTTCAATTTGTGCAATATCTTCTTTTTCTGCAACTTCATCTTTTTTGTAAATTGCTTTGAATTTTTGTTTTACATAATTATTAAGTGAAACTTGATTATTTTGTTCAATTTCTAAATGTTGTCTATAATACATAGGTACATCTTCATTTTCATTAAATGGCTGGAAAATAAAATACTTACCGCGTTGAATCAAGTAACCACCCCTATTATATTTGTCATAAATTGTGTCCGAATAATTATTAAAATCATTTTCTGTTTTAGGCATCATGTCTTCTAAAGCTTGATCTAAAAAGTATTCTTCAAAAAGCTCAGCCTGGTGTTGGATAAAAGATTTTTTAATTTCACTTAATATTTCATCATACATATAAACATGTTTAAAGCGATATAAGTCTCTTATACGATTTTTAATTAATGAAATTTCATATTTTGCAAGTTCATCATTAAATGTGTTGTAATTAATGTCTTCTTTTTCTATTTTTCTATAGGTGTTTTTCTTTGCTTCCCAGTATTTATCATTTAATTTATTAGAGTCACATTTTAAGTCACATTTTCTAAAATCACATAATGCTGGACAAATTTGTTTACCCGCCTTAACATTTTCAAGAGTTGGTGGTACACAGTTTTTATATTCCTCAAGCTCTTCTGGGAACATGTTCGCGTGTAATAATAATGGACAATCAATTGACACTTCTTTTAAACTACGTTCAATTTCTTTAACTGTTAAATATTTTAGTTCAGCTTTTTGATAAAGAATTTCATCAGTTGATAAGTCATTTGGTTTTTTATCACTTAGAGCAACAACATATCTATATACATTAACTTGTGGATATTTATAATCGTCATTAATAACATCTTGATGCACACACATACGAATAGCTCTACCAATAACCTGTTCAGCTTTAGGTATATTAAAAAATACATCAATAATATGTACTTCTTTAACATTTTTTAATGTTACACCTTCATTCATAACTCTGGAACCTAAAACAAACTTAATCATTTTACCATCTGAGTTATCAGGATTATTAAAAATATCTTGTATAATTTTTTGTTTTATTTCTGGAACATCCTCACCTGATTCATCAGCCCCACCAGTAACAAGAATAAATGTGGCAGGTCTAAAATCAGATAAATGTAATTTTTTCTTTTTAAATTCCAAATATGTTAATCCAGTTTTATAATCAAGAGTTTCATCTTTAATATCATAATTTCTCGAATCTTCTTGATACTCTAAATAACCATTTTGTAATAATGCTTCTGCAAATAATTCCATACCACCGGCTTTTACCAAGTTTGAATAAATAAATGCGGTTGCAGGGCCTTTTTGTCCCACAACTAATTTATTAAGTCTGGTTATAATATTAAAAAATTTTATGGAAAATGATTTTATATATTGGAGTTTAAGAATTAGTCCTGTAATATTTTTCTTTTCATTTTCAAAAATAAAGTTATCTTCTTCAGCTTTTGATAGTTTTCCATTAAATATTTTTTTATTAATTAATGATCTTAATTTTGCACCATCTGTATTTATTTGTGATATTACAGTATTCATCCCTTCTGTCGAATAATAACCAAGTAATTCACCTTTATCTTTAGATAAACCAGGAAAAACAAAGTTTGATGCAGCACTCGATGCTCTATCAAGCGTATCATCAAAATTCTTTGTAGTTTCTAAATATGTATTATACTGGAAAGGTTCCATAAAACATTTCATAACAGGAGTAAACAACATACCAGATGGAATAACTCCTTTCTCAACTCTTTTAGCAAAAGTAAAAGGAATAGAACCGCGATAAAAACTAATATAACCTCGGGCTTTTTCTTTTAGATATTCTAATCCACCTGGTTTAATTTTCATTGCATAGTTTTTTTCTCCAGTAAATATTTTTTCTCTTTGTACTTGGTCTGTTTCTGGTCTAATAAAATTTAACAAGTCAACTATTTCGTCAGCTAAGTTAATCATAGGTGTTGCGGTTAGAAGAACCACGCGTAAATTTTCAGAGTTTTTAATTATTTTTTTAAGAGCTTCACCGTATTCATTACCTGAAATATTATGAGCTTCATCAACAATTAAAATAGAATTATTCATATTAGTGATACGGTCAACAACTAACTCGCGTTCAAATTCTCCTTCAGCATTTTTTCTATATGATGATTTAATTTTACTGTCACCAACAATTTTTTTCTCCACAATTTTTTCTCCAAGAACTTTTTTATAAAATGTTTTGTAAGATAAAATCTTATAGTATTGAAGAGCACCGTATATAGCAGCTTTTTTCTCCCTGTCAATTTCTTGTTTGGTCATTTGATTGAGTGCTTCTTTATTTTTCAAATAAGTTTCTCCAGTTGTTGTAATTAATTCCTTTTTAAAGTTTTCTCTTGTATTTGGACCAGGAACTAGTACATAAATTTTAGTATTGTATTTTTTAACTTGATCTTTAAACTGTTCAGCAACTCTAATGGCTGTCATAGTTTTACCTGAACCAACACCATGCATTAAAATAACTCCTTTGTATGGGGTATTTGGACTAATGTAGTTTGGTAAAATTGCTTGTTGTTCTCTTGGTTCAATTTCACCCTGTTTACAATTAGCTGCACGATATTTTTTGACATCATCATATGTTTCCATAATTTCACGCTGAGGAACTCTATAGTAGTAGAATTCTCTTTTTTTAAATATTTTAGCTAATAACTCAGGATCTTCAGGTTCTGGATATGAAAAATCTTTTGTAAATTTAATTTTTTTACTCATAATTAATTAACATTAGATAATTATTAAATATTTAATCATGATTTTCCATGTTTTAAATTTTCCATGTTTTTAACTTTCCATGTTTTTAATTTTTAAATAAAAAATTACAAACTAATAAAAAAATATAATACATATATAATGAGTAACTTTGAAGTTATTATTGATTACACATATAAACTTGATGATTCAAATTTAATTGGTGAGGGTATGAGGGGTAAAGTTTATAAATATACTCATGTAGGCTCAGATTACATAATTAAATATGATAACTCTATGGGTACAATTGAATCAAGACCAAAATACTCAGAATTTTCCCAATTGGTCAAGTCATTTGAACCATCCAATGTACCAGAAAATGAATTTACTCAAGTACAAAAAAAACATTACCATTATTTTACCATGAGTTCGGTTGTAAATCAACTAGCTCATTTTGTTAAAATAAAGGGCTTTGTTGTTTTTCCCAATTTAATTTGGAAACGATATTTAACTGAAAATATGATATTTTGTTCTTGTTTATACGAAAATGTTGGCTCTTTACAGAGAGGAGTTTTGCCTCTAGATAAACAAGTTGGTATCCAATTATATGAGATATTTGATTCTTTCAAACAATTTAATTTAGCAGGATATTTTCACGATGATATACAAGGATGTAATAATATTGAATATAACACCAGTGGTAAATTATATGTGTTAGATTATGATGTTAATAAAGTTAATGATAATGATTCAATTCAATTACAAAAAATATTAGTTGATATATCTCATATGTATACTTGTATTTTGAGACACATGTCAAACGACACAAATACAAATGATACTGAACAAGCAAAAACATTAGCATTTTATTTAATGAAAGAATATTTAAAAACAAAACCAACAATTATGGATGAAAACAATTCAGAGTTACCAATTAAAAAATCAAATGGCTTTTATTATCAAGAAACATCTATTAGAAAAAATATTAGCGATTTAAAAAAAATTTTATCAACAGGTTATAATCTAGGGATATTTTATAATTACGCAAATGCAGATATTCTTAAAGATTTACAGAATCACTTTGATGATTTTTCAAATAATCTCAAGTCGATAAAATCCATAAATGTGGATACTGATTATTTTAATAGGTTACTTGAAAATTATGTTGATAATTATTATGTGATAATTAATTTTTTGGAAAAAACAAAGGAAAATTCACACTTATCAGCTGATGAAAAACAAATTATAGGTAACATAATTTCTTTATTTCATACAATAACCTTATCTTCTATTTTACTATTTATTGGAGACACTAAAATATATTTTCGTGATGCAAAAACAATATTAGATTCTTTGTATACAGACCAAATTAATAATTTTAAAAATCATATAAATAATAAATATCGTGAAAAATACTTAAAATATAAAACCAAATACTTGAAACTTAAAAAAAATTGAAATTTTTGATTGTTGTGAGAATCATGTGAAAGAAATTTTAATGGCAGAACAACACTATTATCGTACTAAATACATACCGTTTGCTCCGAATGCAATCCCGATTGCTCAGACAAACACTGCTACCTATCATGTTCCTCAACCTACAACAGGACAAATTGTTGGAGGACATGTTTACCAAAATGTGTATATTGATGGTGGAATGATGACTCGAAGAATTCCTGTCACACCCCAGTCTAATCACGTTTTTACATCACCAGTACACATGGTTCAAGTTCAATCCATGCATACATCCCAGTCATCTGGAGGTTTTGTGTCACCTGTTAACTTGATTGGAAGTCCAGCAGCCCCATCAAAAATTGTTCAAGCATCCACACCAACTCATTGGTCAAGCGCAGGGACAATTATTGTTGATGAAAGTTATAAACGCAGAGACGGGAAAACTTGTCAGGCTATTTTTCTTGGACTGAATTCAAAAACTGGCATGTATGAGCTTCCTTATGGAAAAAGAAATCCTACAGACACAAGCGAGTCCCATACAGCTGTTCGTGAAACACAAGAAGAGATGAGTAATATGTTTGTTTTCTCACAAGGAGTTTACAACGACAAATACCGTGTTAGCTCATCGAATGGCAAACATCATGCATATGTTGTCCGCGTCAAAGCTCCAAAGGGGGGCATTCAAAGTTCCGTTTTTGCCCAAAACCAAATGGTTCTCAAATCACACAGAGCACCGTATGAGTGGACAGAATTATCACTAATTACAAGAATTGACGTTTCTGATGCAATTGCGTCAGGTATTTTACTACATGTAAATGGTGATTTTCTCATGCCGGATGTTTATGGGAACTATGTGAAAATCTTTTCTCGGGATGCGGAATTTATTTCTGCTGCACTCAGGGCAAACATGAATTCTAGAGGTCAAGTGCAACAACTGACGTTTATAAGCTCCTGGGATGACATAAAGGCAGGTGGCAAAATGATGTTTTTGAATGGAACATCTGCATATAAAGCATAAAAATGCTATGTAGTGATGTGTTTCAATATGTTATTTTATTTTAAAAATTATTTGTAAAATCTTTTGAAATTAGAACGAACAATTTTAAAATATTTCGCCCAGAAAATAATCTAAATTATTTTGTTATTATAATGGAACTATCTAGTTCAAGAAAATATAACACCACAATCCGTAAAAAACTCGTAAACAAATTTGAAAAAATTAAAGATAAATCAGATTTGATTACAATTTATAATATTATTACTCAAGATATTGGCAATAACTTTTCATCAAATAGAAATGGTATTTTTTTTAATATGAATTTATTATCTGATGATTGTGTTGAAAAACTATTAGAATTTGTAAATGAAAAACTTAATTCAACATTATCAGCAACAGAAACTGATAAAGTTAATTACAAATCATATAAATTTGATGAAGTTGAAATTATTTCAGAAATGGGTCATAAATTAAGCAATCAAGAGAAAAATATAATTAAAAGAATAAGAAATAAAGCAGTTGCATAGCCTCTACGATAAGTATATGTTTCTTTGAAACTATAAATTATTTTGATTTTAAGTCCATCCAAAAATCATTTGATTTTGTTGTAGTTAAATTAGTTTGTATTTTTGTAAAAATTTTTTTTTGCATTTCTGGTACACAAATTCTTTTAAAAAGACTCAAAAGTCGTAAATTTATTTTAAATCGTCCTTGTTCAGAAAATAGTAAGGACTCTTCATGTGATACAATTAAATTATGATTAATTGAAATTGTATTCACATTATTAATAATGTTTACATTTTTCCCATTTCTGCAAAGGCTATAGTTAATTGAAAATGTGGCATTTTCATCTCCTTCTAGTAAAAAGTATGTTGGCAAAGGAATACTTACCTTAAGTGTTGGGTGATAAATTGTTTTACCCAGTTCTAAGTCTTCAGTGATATTGTAAGGGCCAATTTTTGTTGCATTTGTATAGTCAACACCATAAATGTTCGCATTATCTTTTTTTTCCAATGCTTTAATATAAACATAAATTGGAATAATATGTAAATATTGTGTTGATAAATCATGTTTTGACAAAACTCCAATTAAAATATCTTCATTACCTTCTCTAATAAAAACAGGTGAGCCTGATTTTCCAGCGAGTGATTCTCTTGGAAACTTGAGCTTGCCAATTAAATAAGGTGTTTCTGGACTAAAATTTAAATAATCAAATGGTTCATAAATTGTACGAGTTAAGTCAATTCGATTTCTTTCGTTATCAATAATTATAAATACTTCTGAATCTGAAAAAGATTTAATACTGTTTTGAATTTTTTTAAATACTGTAAATTGGCTAATATCAATATTATGTGAATCCATAATAAGTACTTCACTCCAACATGAATTTACTAAAATATTACATGGTGATTCTGTTTGCTTTTCATATACAGTATCAATTGGTAGATGATGATGTAATGAAATTAAATATGTTGAATTATTATGGTGTAGTAAAAATGCAGTTAAACTTTCGCGATAATTACTAGTCATAAATTGAGCACATTTTAATGAAAGATTAATTGTTCTATAAGACATTATATTAGAATTGTTATAATTACATTAATTAAAATTCAATTTTTTTTCATTTTATAAGAAAAAATTTACTTGGTTCTATAAGATATCGCACAATGCCTTTTAAGAACTATAAGATATAAGTTTTGTAATACTTCTGTAAAATTCTCTTAAAATGGGAGTTTTTTCATCATCCCATATATTGTAGTTTTGATTCCAATTATTGGTAATTTCTTTTTGAAGTTTTCTTAAAGTTTGTGAATTTATAAATTCAATTGTTGGTTCGTCATTATTTTTAATTCTCATAACTACATCATTAAATGTGTGTGAGAAAAATATTGGAAAAGTTGGTACAAGCCATTTTGGTTCTATATGTGAAAGCCAAGATACCTTAATTGTTTGTTGATTAGTTTCCATTTTACTTTTTTCATCTTCTAAATAGTTATAATAAAAGTAAAAATTACTTGGTAGTTTTATTAAAGTTTCTTCTTCATTAAACCTGTTTCTATTTATATTAGTAACAAAAATATCATAATTTAATATTGTTTGAATCTGGTTATGATTATGATTATGTCTAAAAGTAAATTGATATTGTTTGCCAAATAAAAATGACCTAATAATTTTTTCGTCCATAGTATATTCGCTTAAATATTTATTAAAATTAGAACTAAAACCTTTAGCCCATTCTAAAACTAAATTATTGTCAACAATTGGTTTAAACAAATAGTATTCACCAAGTTTATTTAAAAAATTAATTATTACATTACCAGAAAAATAATTTCTTTCAGCCCATTGAATAATTTTTTCTTTATTACTTTCAATATTATCTAAAATTATTTGTAGTGTTGATTTATCTGATTTTAATACATTTTCCATTTCTATTTCTAAAGTACCAGCATTTTTCATTTTATTTAATTTATTCCATAAGTTAACATTGTATTCAGATGGTGGTTCTTTATGTTTCTGAATATATTTTTTAAATTGAGTTATAATTGTACGATAGTGTTGTTGTAACAAAGATAAAAAACTTTGTGAACCAATATTAAAAACATATAAATCTGGAAAATTTTTTCTGAGTTTTTTAATTAAATTGTGTGCAAAAATCAAATCCGAATTTTGATTTCCATATATTTCTCTAAATTTTTTCCAGGTACAGTTTGGATTAACAAGAGAACCAATAGAGCCAACTACCTCAATAAAGACTTTTACTTCATAAACTTCTGTTGAACATCCCATTGCTGAAGCACAAATTAATGTTATAGCATCTGCAATTGTTAATTCCAAACCACATATTTTTTCACCTAGTTCTGATTTAACAAATTCAAAATTAGGCGTGATAATGTTTGCTGGTGTGTTATACAAATGTTTATTTGCATCAATAATTAGGCTTTGAGATTGTAGACTATTTAATATAAATTTAAAAGCTGAAGGTTTAATATTACCACTAGGTTTGTTATTAAATTCAATGATGTTATTTAAAATATTTCTTCTGATACTGTTTTCAAATGGATGTATTAAATAAAAATATCCTTCCATATCTAAAACATTTTCAAATATTTGACCATTATCATACATAAAAAATTCTCCAAACATTAAATTATTTTCATTATTATTCAAATCAACAACATAGTCACCAGGGTCAAAGAAACAAATTGATTTTGGAATTGAATTATTTTGATAATAATTTTGTTTAACTATATCAGCAAGTCCTGATTTAACAAAATAATCATTTGGATCTGGTTTATTACCGTATGTTCTTAAAATATTAGGATTTGATTTGTTTGATACAATAAGTTTCTCATAATAAAATCTATTTGGTTTGTTTACTTGTTCAAATTCTTTGGTTCCAAGTAATTTTAAGAAAGTTAGATTTACATCATCCTGTGTTATTTTATATTTTGGTTTAATAAATTTTCTTGAATCTTTACGATACATATAATAAACAGTACCATCACCAATTCTACCAACACGCCCCCTACGTTGAACACGACTTGATTCTGAAATTTTTTCAACTCCAAGTTTTGAAATACTTAATTCAGGTTTAAACGAGTTAACTTTAGCATATCCATTATCTACAACATAAACTAAATTTGGAATTGTTACTGATGCTTCTGCTACATTAGTAGCTATAATAATTGATCTTTTATAAATTCCAAGTGGGATAGATAAGTCTTCAATAAAATCCGGACCCCATTCTTCATGTATTTTATCTCGTTTATTTCTAATGGTAGCAATTTTTAAATTAATCTTACTAATAATATTTTTATATGTTTCATTCATTTCTGCAAAATAAGGTAAAGCAATATTTCCAGGTGGTAACACACTATTAAGATATTTAACAGCTTCAAGAATTTCACCTTTACCATTAGCAAAAAATAAAATTTCCCCACTTATTGATTTGTTACATATTTCAATAATTTTTTCGTATCCAAGTTTTTGAGCTACTTCTGCTGTTTTTTGTTCATTAACACTATTATCTGGATTTTGAACAATTGGATCATATTCTAAATAATTTTCATCAACACGATATTGGGTAGTTGCGCCAGGTGGTGAAATATGATATCTTCTATCCATGTACTTTGGTAAAGGTAGAAAATCTATGGTCCTTAAAAATGGATGGGTAATTGGGTATTTAATTGGAAATAATAATTTGTCATTTATATTATAAAAATATCTTCTATATATTGGTTCGTCATCATCCATAGTTGCTGATACAACTATAAGTCTTACCTGGTTATTTACGTAACATGCTTGCTTTGATAGCGCAATAATAATATCCATATTTGTGTTATGTTCATGGGCTTCATCAACAATTACAATATCATATACATTAGAATCAATAAGTTTTCCATTAAAATTTTTCTTTAATGTAGGGTTAGATTGAAGTTCAGCTAATAAAGTACCATCTGTTACTATTTTTAAAGTATTAAAGTATGCATTGGATGTTGTATGTGCTTCTCCTTGATGTTTAAATTGAACATAAAGGTTATGTGTTTTCATTTTAATTGTTGATGTGTTAATTGTAAGTTCAATTGGAACTCCTAATTCATCTGAAATACGTGTTGCATTACCAACTGTTGGGGGAACACGAGGTTGAGTACAAATTACTTTTCCATTTGATTTATAATCAATACATTTCATAGCATAAACTAATAATTTTGGTACTTGTGTAGATTTGCCTTGACCAGTTGCACCAGTAACGTACATAACTTGATGGAATATAAAATGTTGAAAAAAACTTATTTGACTAATCCAGTCCATCGCATAGAAAACAGGCCATTCGTGATCTTTAGGAATTATTTCAAAATAAGTCATTTCATCATATTTATCATTTGGGTTTGAAATTTTTGATTTATCCAAGCGCATTGGACCAAGATATTTGAACTGTTTGTTTGTTAAATAATAATACGAATCGGACCATTGGGGATTTTTGTCAAATAGACTTTTTATTAATTGGTTTCTCTTTACTTTCATAGCTCCAGTGTCCTGAGGTAGTAGTTGCTTGTTTGTTATACTTAAGTTTGGAGTAAATTTATTTAATATACCAGTACAAATTAATTCTTCAAATACCAAAAAAATAAACCCATCAGAAAACCCTGATAAAATATTACTAATTAATGTATCATATGATGAACTCGAATAATCAATAAATTGTCTACGTAAATTTCCAGTTAAACTAATCCAGTTATTTTTATTTTCTTTGTTAAAAATTCTGTTAAAAAATTTAATTTTATTTGCATTATCAAAACTAATATAGTTTTTATCATTTAAAATCCATTCTTTAGTACTCGAATGACTTAATGACTTGGCAATGTTGTAAATATTTTTCAAGTTCAATTTGTTTGAAATTTTATCACGAGTTGCCTGTTCAATTGTTCCTAATGGTTCCCAATAATAAAAATTAGTTATTTTCTTTTCTTTTTTATTTTGATTAATTAAAAATTTACCATATGCAGATGATTCAAATTCTCCAATACTGGATTTCATAAAATTCCACAAATGATTTGGATGAGAATTTTTGATATATTCCAAACAATTTATTATATCAGAATGTTCAATTTCCTCAATCTTTTTTAAATCCTGTTTTGTAAAATCATCAGTTTCTTCATCTGTAACAAATTGATTAGATTTTAAAACAAATTTATCATATGTGCTATTATATATTTGATTTTTATTTTCATAGTTTGAAAACAAATAAACCAATGTATATTTTAGTATTTCAAAATCTAATCTGGAGTTTCCACTAATTTTTCCTTTAGACTTTAAACTAGATATAATAAATTCCAATTTATTATCAAAATAAACTTGTTCTAATACAGAAATATCCTCCCAACTATTAAATTCTGAATTTAATATTTTATTTAAATCTAACATCGTATTCAATCCTTGAATTAAGTAAATTTTATTTGTGTCTGATGTTTCATATGCAAATATCAACCATTTGATAGGTTTTGCATCTTCATAAAATCTAGTTCTTAGAATGTTATAAATATCTCCGAACCATAATCCACCATAATTTATAAGATTATTTGATAAAAATCCTCCAATTGAATTTTCATCGAGATTTGCAGTTTTTAGTTCTTCTAATTTCCTAACGGTTCTTGTAAATATTGTACTTGATGAATATTCTGGCAAGTTAATTGGAGATATATTTACCCAATTAATATATGTTTTACCATTTATTATTTCTAATGTTTGTAATAATCCAATAAAATTATGATGTATAACAGTGTATATAAGTTTTTCACCTTTACTATTATACAGTTCTAATAAATTGGAACTTTTTGTAAATTCTAAAACAGGTTGTGGTTTAATTAGCCCAATACCCATATTTCCGTATTCAAAATATGATGATTTTATTTTTTCTCTTTCTAAATTTAACACATTGGGTGGTATTGTGTTTCCACCATATGCATAAAGCAATTGATTTAAGTCTTTTATTTTTTTAAGTAAGTATCCATTATCTTTATCATCTATAAAAGGTAATAATAGTAAAATAGCTCCCTTGATATCTCTATTAGAATTTTGTGTCCATTGTTCAATATATTTTTCCTCGGATTTTTTAAAGTCATAATTAAATGATATTATATCAATAGTAAATGTTGATAATATTTGTAAAACTTTTAAATCTTCTTTATTTAAATTTGGGAAAAAATCACTAACAACTTCATAAATTTTATTTTTAAATTCTTCATTAACAAACTTTAATTTTGTTTTTTCAACTTGTGTTAATAATAAAGTAAAAGTATCTGACATTATAAATTAATAAGATAAAAATATAAAATAAAACTTATTAATTTATTGGTTTGTATGTCCAACCTTTATCAAAAACAAGAGAAAGTTTGCCTTTTTCATAGCCGTTAATTAACTTATCTGGTAGTTTGCCTTTAAATTTATCACTTTCTTTGTTAACAATTTGTAGTACTGCATTACATATACTTTGATGACTAACAAGAACAATAACATGGTTTGTTTCATAATATTTACCAATAATATCTTTTAAAACTCTTTTTACTCTTAATACAACATCTTTATTTGTTTCCGAATATTTAATATCAGTTGGTTTGATAATAGTTTTGTAAGCTGGTTCATATGAAAATGATTCAGCCAAATATTCTGGTAAACTAATTCCAACTGCTTTAGCTGGTATTATATCTGCATGGTGAAGTTCAGATAATCCGTATTCCAAATTTATTTTTAAATTAGCTTCTTTAGTATATGGATAAATGGTTTGTAAGGTTCTAATAAATGGTGACGAAAAAATTAAATCAACATTGACTTCTTTTAATTTTTCTACTAAATTTTCTGCATTAGACAGACCTATTTCTGTTAAAGGAGCAAAAAAAGAACAATCTTGTGTTCTATCTTCATGTCTTAATATATATATTTTCATTCTATATTATTAATTTGAAAAAATATTTTTACAATTTGGTTTTTATTTTTCATTTTGAGAAGACATCATCAAATTGCTAAATAAAAGTAATAATGTACCAATAATTATTAATAAACATGCAAAAGCAAAATGTCTGTCTGGTGACGAAAAAATATAAGGGATGGGATTTTTTTTGTCTAGTCCAATTTCTATAATTGCATAAAATATATCACGCATATTAATTATTACGTCTTCAACTGGTTTTTTATGAGGTAGTTTTGAACTAATTGCTTCATCAGATTTTCTCATGTCTTGACTTCCCATAAGTTTTTTTCCACTTAGTATTTTTTTTTCATTTTCATCAAACTTACTATTAAATTGTCCTAAATCAAATTTATTACCTAATTCTCTATTAGATTTATTTGTAGATTTTTGTTGTTGTGACATTAAATACCATTAGATTAAATTTTTTTAACTCTATAATAAAAAATTGTTTTGAAATATAATTATTTTTAAATAAAAACCATGTTTTTATAAAAAAAATTGAATTAAAAATATATGGGATAATATAATAATACTATAATATGTTATACTTAACTTGTCCAACTTGTGGGTACTTTTTAGGCCAAAAAACCATTCAATATGAAGCTGGTAAAAAAGATATCTGTTCTAATCCCAAATTAACTGAAGAAGAAAAAGAAAAAGCAATGTCAAAACTTTTATTAGGATTAGGTCTTAGACGTTATTGTTGTAAGATGCGTATGATGACTTACAAAGATATCGTTCAAGATATTTTACCTGTTGTATCAGAAGATACAAAATAAACAAATAAGCGTTAGTTTATACAATTTACTAAAACTAGTTATTTAATTAAAAATTGAAAAAATTATTTGCTTATACAATCATTGTTAATAGTAATGGAACTAGATATTGAAGATACAGAATTTAAAGTAGGATCATATTATAAATTGATTCTAAATAATACTCGTTTACAAGAAAGTTTTGATATAAAACAAGCATTTGGTAAGCGAGCAGATTGCGAAAATAATGGTAGCAAAGAAGTTATTTACATTATTGGGCAATTAGTTGAGCTCCCACAAACTATACCACCTATTATGTTGCACACTTCTATACAACCATCGCCGAAAATTTTAAATAAGTATTCGGAAATGAAAAAGTATTCTGAAACAACAATATTTTTGACTCTAGCAGACGGTAAATCATGTTATTTTCCTATTTTAAAAAAGGGATGGATTTATTCAGATGCTGTTGAATATATTGTTGAAGCAACATATGAAGATTATAATAAATCTTGTAAACAGTTTAGTAAAAATAAAGAATTTGGAGCAAAAATTAAATAATTTTAAATTTTTGTGTGATTTAATCTTTTTTTGATAATGCCGTAAAAATTAAAACAAATAAACACAACATCATTTGTTGTTGAACTAATCTTATTGGTGCTGGTATGTAAATCCATAATAAAAAAATTATTCAATATATTTTACCAATCGTTTCCGATGAAAAATAAATTAATCTTGTTTAAAAATTTTTTTCCAATGATTAATTAACTTTTCTTTATTTAAAGGTCCCATTCCTTTATTCAGTCTAATTTTATTTGTTTTTTCAACCCAATTAGTTACATAATCATCAAAAGAAACTGGATTTGGTTCAGTTTGCTTTTCCCCAGGCTTGATATATGAGGGGTTTGTTATTGTAACAAACATTATTTTAATTTGCTTTGATTTAATTTCGTATCCAAGTTCTTTGAACAAATTAAAATCATAATTTAATTCCTCGCATAACCCAATGACCTCGGGTGGTAAAATTTCATCCACATAATCAATTTGATATTTATTTAAACCTAGTCCACCAATTCTTATAAATCTTCCTGGCAAAATATTTTCAAATGGTTGTAGTAAAATACCAAAATTATCATAGTCCCCAGAAGCATATTTGGTATAAATTTTGTTATCAGATAAATACTCAACTAATGAATATGGACTGTATTGGAAATTATTAGAATTTTCAGTTTGTGCTGACATTAATATTATAAACTAATAGTTAGTTAATATTAATTTCATTTTTTTCACCAAGATTAGGAACTAAATCCAAGTTTGTTTTCAATTTCATTTAAATTTACCCCATCTAAATTATCGGTAATTTTTAACACTTGACCAACACCTTTTGTGGTTCCATCTCTAAAAAAGAAAATCATATTTTCTTCCATAAATTCAGGATGAAAACAAAATGTGAACTTAACAACTTTGTTATCCCCTGAACGCAAAATATTTTTATCTTGCTGTTTTTGTTCAGTAACCGGGATAACAGATTCCAGATCTATCTTTGCAGTTTGACGAATTGGACCACAATGAATAACTGGGCTATATCCTGTTTTAATGGTAGTAGAATGGTGTAGCACATTAATTCTAGCATAAAATGAACTAACAACACTATTTTTATATTTGTTAATATC